>JABAOF010004169.1_pt4 | contig 29750 bp, 29 predicted proteins | sample 7062171 | NCBI WGS metagenome assembly JABAOF01 (sample SAMN14538628, study PRJNA623070) | marine sediment metagenome | biome: marine biome [ENVO:00000428]; feature: marine pelagic biome [ENVO:01000023]; material: deep marine sediment [ENVO:00002113] | place: India: Gulf of Khambhat ...
GTTGCCAGCTGGTTGACAGTGAACCTGAGAGGAATTCTAAGGCAGAGAAAGCTATCACTAACAGAGGGAGGGCTGAGAAGAGAGGATTTGATTAAGTTACTGAAATTCCTTCAACAGGGTCAGATAACTGATTATACGGCTCAGGAGATTCTAGAGAGGATTATCGACGAAGGAGGAACTGCAGAGAAATATTTAGGGAGGGAACTTATGGCGGTTAAGGATGTGAGCCGCCTCGAGGACATCGTCTCTGATGTCATAACATCAAACCCTGAGGCCATTTCAGATTTCAAGAGAGGAAATAGAAAGGTCATCAACTTTCTCTTTGGACAGGTGATGAAAAGAACGGAGAGGAGGGCTGACCCAGAAAGAGTTCACAAACTACTAAAGGAGAAACTTAAGGAAACAACATGAAGTTTTGAGCTGTAAAAGATTCATATGATTTTTAATTATTAAGGAAAGTTGTGAAACAGGAGTTTCAGCTGGACACATCTATCAAGTTAAATATATTTGAAAAACCACTTTCAATGATGAAGACGAGACGTAAGGGATGGATGTAAACTTTGACGGAGCGCCTCGACCAAGAAGTCCTAAAAATCGACTGCAAGCAGGCGGAGAGTGTAATCATAGATTTTATAAAAAAGACTGTTGAGGCGGCGGGAGCCGAAGGAGTGGTCGTTGGAATGAGCGGAGGCGTCGACAGCTCGGTGGTTTCTGTCTTATGCGTCAGAGCACTGGGTCCGGAAAGAGTTCTCGGCTTGATTATGCCAGACCTTGGGATCACTCCGAAGGAGGATGTTGAGGACGCAAAAACTCTCGCTGAGAAGCTGGGTATAAGAACTCGTTTTATTCCCATAAACCCAGTTGTTGACTCATTTCTCAAGACTGTGCCCACTGGAGCGGATAGGATAGTAAAAGGAAACGTAAGGGCTAGGACCCGTATGATCTTCAACTACTTCTTCGCCAACGCTCTTGGATATTTGGTTGTTGGAACTGGAGATCGAAGCGAGATCCTGATAGGTTACTTCACAAAGTATGGAGACGGGGGCGTAGACTTCAGCCCCATAGCTCACTTTTATAAGACACAGGTGAGACAGTTTGCCACTTATCTTGGACTGCCTGAAGAGATCATCAATAAGCCAGCGTCCCCCCAGCTGTGGATAGGACAACAGGCGACGGATGAGATCCCTGTCGATTACGATGTCTTGGATCTGATACTGCATGGATTGTTCGACCTGAAGATGATTCCTAAAGAGGTTGCTTCTCGATTGGAGGTTCCAGTAGTCTTGGTTGACGAGGTGAGGAGACGCTTCGAAGTTTCTGTACATAAGAGAATCTATCCGCCAGGAATAGAAAATGGTGAGTCTTTAAGACTTTGAATTTAACTTAAATAAATCATTCATTCATGGGCCTATTGATGCTACAATTTATTGAAAGGACGGCAGCTGATTTGTAGGTGATGAGGCGTGGTCGAATACGATGGTGGATACACCGGTAAGATATTGGATGTGGATCTGACAAAGAGTAAATCGGTCAAAAGACCTCTTCCCAAAGCCGTAGCTCACCGCTTTGTCGGAGGCATAGGCTTCACAGAGAAGATGCTGTTCGATGAATTGAGGCCAGGCATTGATCCTCTTGGCCCCGAAAACATACTAATAATGGCCACAGGACCTCTGAACGGAACAGCTGCCCCGACGGCGTCAAGACTTGTGGTCTCTGCTAAATCTCCTCAGAGTGGATTCTACGGGGATTCCAGCGTCGGCGGTCATTTTGCCCCTGAACTCAAGTTCGCTGGCTATGACCTGATATTGTTTCGGGGGAGGGCTGATAGACCTGTGTTCCTCTGGATCAACGATGACATGGTAGAGATAATGGATGGCGATGGCCTCGTTGGTATGGATACCTGGGAGTTAAATGACGCTATAAGAAAGATGACAGGAGAGAGGGATATCTCGATAGCAGCTATTGGCCCAGGAGGAGAAAACATGGTAAGGTTTGCCTGTGTCATGGTTGACGGAAACAGCGCTGCTGGAAAGACAGGAATGGGTGCTGTAATGGGGTCCAAAAACTTGAAGGCCGTCGCTGTGAAGGGTACACAAGATGTCAAGATCGCAGACCCAAAGAGATTTCAACAGGCTTTAGATGAACACACTGAGATCCTCAAAAATGATCCTATCAGTTCCGAGTTGGCACCCCTGTACGGGACAACAGGCCTCGTTACCTTGAAGAATACGATGGGAAGCCTTTTAACGAGGAACCTCCAGACAGGAGTCTTCGAGGACGCTGATAAAATAAACGGTGAAGCTGTTAACAAAGATTATCTCCTGAAGGCTAGATCATGTTTCGCCTGTCCTCTGAGATGTGATAGGTATACCGCAATTAAAGACGGTCCCTATGCAGGCACCTGTGTCCAGGGGCCTGAGTATGAGGCTCTTCTCTGCTTTGGTTCAAGATGTGGAAACTCAAATTTGGAATCGATCTTGAAGGCGAATGATATGGTGAACAGATACAGCCTTGATGTCATAGGAGCGGGGAGTGTTATAGCCTTCGCTATGGAGTGCTACGAGAAAGGTATATTGACTAAGAAGGACACTGATGGAATAGATCTCCACTGGGGCAACCATGAAGCTATCATAAAGATCATCGAGAAGATAGCTTTCAGAAAAGGCTTTGGTGATCTTTTGGCTGAGGGTACTTTGAGAGCCGCCAAAAGAATCGGTGGATCTGCCATGAAGTATGCCATGGTTGTCAAAGGAGTTGATATCGACTCAGGGGACCCCAGAGTTGAGAAGGCCTACGGTCTAGGGTATTTGACATCACCAATAGGTTCCCATCACACAAGAAGTCTTGCCATTTTTGAGAGAATTGGGACCCCTGAACTAGGAGAGGATATGTTTGGATCATCGGAGACCGCGACCTTGCTCGGGGTGAAAGGCAAAGGTAGACTCGTAGTGTGGACTGAGCATTTAAACGCGATTCTAAATATGTTGGGCATCTGTCTAATAGGCCTCGGCACAATGGTCTCGTCGATACCGATCTACATCAGGAAGGGCATCGAGGTACCAACAAATCTTTACTCTGCCGTTACAGGAATTGAGACTAAAACGGAGGATTTGATAAAAGCTGCAGAACGCAATGTCAACCTGAGTAGAGCTTTCAATGTTAGGGAAGGGGCCACCAGGAGGGATGACGCCTTCCCAGAGAGATTCCTTAAGGAAACTATGCCAGATGGCCCGGGCAAGGGACATGTCTTTCCTCAAGAGGAGTTATTGGATGAGTACTACGTCGCTAGAGGATGGGAAGTAAAGACGGGCATCCCAACTAAGGAGAAGTTATTGGAATTGGGGCTTCATGAAGCTGTGGAAGAGCTAGAACGTCTCCAGCTCTTACCGGATTTAGCTAAGAGAGAGTGATAGGATTGCCAAGGGTCAAGATAAAGTTGCTCCCTCTGCTTTCGATTATGGCAGGCATTGAAGAGGTTGAGATTAGGATCGAAGAGGGACTTAGCCTAATGGGTCTTCTTGAGAGACTAAGTGAGAGATACGGTCAGAGGTTCCGAAAGTTTCTGTTTGACATTGGAACAGGAGAGCTCTGGAGAAACGTGAGGATCACAGTGAATGAGGTTTTCATAGAACTGGATCAGATAAAAAGAACTGAGTTGAAGGATGGGGACATCATCAGCATCGCTCCTCCACGATCCATATAAACACGACTGCTCAGGTCGAGAGAACCGTAATCTAACCTATTCACCTTTAGTTGCTAGCTCAACTATTTCTTGGGCATCGAGTCCTACAATTCCAAGCTTCTTTGTTGTAATCCCAGTTTGCCAGTAGTTAACCTTGTTAATAAGAGACCAAAGAGATATGTTTGCTTTACAAGACGGTGTTGGGACATCAAGAAGGGCGCCAAGTGACGCCGCAGGAACCAAACCATAGGCTACATCTTCAGTTATATAGTCAAATATGTTCGGTAAGATGTATTCCTTGTATGCTTCACAGCTTTGGAAGGCATCATATGTCGTTTCACCTTTAGCTTGATAGTATTTCTTCATTATCTCTGTTGCTGAAGGAAGATTTAGTCCCAACCCTTCTGCGACAGCAAGTCTTTCATTGTCAACAGAGTCCATTACTCTCGCCACGAACGGCGTGGCACCATCTCTGTAGAATTTGAACTTTCCCTTTGTTCTTTCGATAGTGCCGATATTCATGAGAGCGATTGGAACATGAAAAACTGGATTGAAATTTCCCAAGCTTGTCTCTAAGACGTTGGCAGCCGGAGTAAACTGGGGAAATGCTCTTCTCAAGGCTTCAACGACCTTTTTGGTGTTCGTAGCTGGATACGCAGCGACCTTCATTTCTGTCTTCATCCCGTCTATGCTGACGGCGGCGGGTCCGGTGCGCATACCAGCATAGATAAGTAGCGTCGTCTCAGCAAACAACACTTCTTTCCTCGTTTGTCTAAAGATATCCCTCAGCCTAAGACATGCCCAATATCCGGTGTTGATCACGAATTTTTGTTCATTCTCCAAATAAGGTATACATGCCTCTAGGAATTTTCTGTGTCCATATGCACGGGCAGTGGTCATTATTATATCAGCGCCTTCAATGGCTTCCCTTACATCTGTTGTTGCTTTGAGCTTTGCGAAACCTCTCTCTATCCCACTAACCTCTATGCCACCCCTCTTTTGGATAGGTTCAATGTTGTCGCTAAATTGTGGTAGATCATATAATCTCACTTCAAACCCTTTTAATGCCAATCCGGCAGACATAGCATGACCTGCACTGCCGGCTCCAAGAACAGCAAAAACCAGTTCTTTACTTGGTGATATATCAGAATTCACTTTTGAATTCATAAGTAGCCACCTAGTTCTTCTTGCTATAAATGGCCTTTTCTGAATTTAAGTCCTTCTCTACGCTTCAATATTTTCTTCCCTTATAGAAAGGAGATGATTAGAGCTCATTTTATTTCTAAAGAGAGAGAATCATCTGATTTCTATTGAAGTTTGATGGCGCCGGGAGTGGGATTCGAACCCACATGGGCCGAAGCCCATCAGCTATCTTGGCTCTTTTTTCTGTGTGGATCTCGAGGCTGACGCGATACCTGGTTCCGCCATCCCGGCGTAGTTTCACACTTAATTATTTAATTAATAGAAACTAATGAAAAATAAAATTTTATTGGTGAGCTTACCAAAAGTTAAAATCTATATTGGAGACATGTGTTAATTAGGCCGAGGACGCATAACCATGGTGAAATCCATATCTACACAAAGATTCATAAGGTTAAAACCTATCGGCTTCGTCAGAACTGAATCCACCGAAGCCGAAATCAAAGAGAACAAAAGTGAAGTAATCTCGGAGATCGTCGTAACCAAGGAATTCTCTAATGCTCTCGACGGCATCGAGGAATACTCACACATCTTCGTCCTCTATTTTATGCATAGAATATCCAAAGATCATAGAAGGATCATGAAAGTTCACCCGAGAGGAAGAACTGACATGCCCTTGGTCGGAGTTTTTGCCACCAGAACCGCTTATAGGCCGAACCCCATAGGCCTCACATTGGTGAAGTTATTAGAAAGGCGAGAAACCGTCCTCAGGGTTAAAGGTCTTGACGCCCTTCACGGAACCCCAGTCCTAGATATCAAGTCTTATGACCTCATGGATATAGCTGAAGATGTTAAGGTACCTGAGTGGTGGATAAAGTTGAAAAATGTACAGAGTACAGACTTGATAAAGAACGGGATACATAACAGAATGTGGTAGTTGCTGTTCGCTCGAAAACTATACAGTAAGCAACAATGAAAAAGATAAAATTGCTTTAGGGTTCATTATGGTGAGGTAGTAACTATGAGACTCGTCCGTTTTTACTTACCTGGTGTGGGTACAAGGATGGGGTTGTGGAGGGATTCCGAGGTGGTGGATCTGACATCAATGGATGAGAATCTCTTCTGTTGTTTCACTGAGTTGCTCCGGCAGACTTATGTTATGGGTGCACCCATAGAGGAGATCGTAAATGAACAGGTCGAAGGTCATAGAGGAGTGTCGAAACATTATGAGTATAGTCTCCTTGACAGACCGCCTTCTCAAACCGAGCCACATCTGTTGATGCCTTTGAAGCCCTTGGAGGTCTGGGGTGCCGGGATAACTTATATAAGAAGTCGAGCGGCTCGAGAGACAGAGACGAAAGCAAAGGGCATCTACGCATGGCTCTATGACGCGGCTAGACCTGAGATCTTTTTTAAGGCTACCGCCAGTCGGTGTGTAGGTCCCAATGAGGCTATCTGTATAAGAAGTGACTCGACGTGGACCGTCCCTGAGCCGGAACTTGCCTTCATCTTGGGCGATAAAGAGGATATTATTGGGTTTACTGTAGGTAACGATGTCTCCTGTAGAGACATCGAAGGAGAAAATCCTCTCTACCTCCCTCAGGCTAAGATTTACAAAGGATGCTGTGCACTGGGTCCATCGATAGCGACATCGTCGAGTATCTGTGACCCTAGAAACCTGAGTATCGAGTGCAAAGTCACAAGAAATGATCAGAGCGTGTTCGAAGGCAAGACCAACACTTCCTTCCTCAAAAGATCGTTGGAGGAACTGACGACCTACCTGTGCAGGGATAACCCCGTACCTCTGGGAACGGTCTTCCTCACAGGTACGGGCGTAGTGCCCCCAGACATGTTTGCCTTGAACCAAGGAGATATAGTAGAGATAAACATCGAGGGGATCGGAACCCTAAGAAACCCCGTGGTTCAGCTCTAGCCTCGAAAACTTTTTCGGCTGCTATTTCAAGGGTTAAATCCTACTCTGCGCGGACCTTCACCTTGGATAAGTCTTCCATCAGCGTCACAAGGCCGCCATGATCCCACTTTTCTCTGCCTGCTGCTGCACAAGCTCCAAAGAATTCGTGGACTAGAGCTGTCGTGGGTAAAGGAACCTTGAGGTTTCGGCCTGTGGAGAGGGCGTTCTTAAGATCTTTTATGTGAAGTTCTATCCTGAAGCCGGGTTTGAAGTCGCCCTTCAGAACAATAGGGACCTTAGCATCCAATACATTGCTCCCTGCGAGGCCGTCCTTGATAGCCTCGTAGACCTTTTGGGCATCTAGCCCAGCCTTTTTAGCTAAGGTCAAGGCTTCGGCCATAGCTTGGAGATGGATACCAACTAAGATTTGGTTTGCCAGTTTGGTGAAGCCCCCAGCCCCGATGGGGCCGACCAACACCACACTTTTACCCATTACTTGGAGGATATCCTTGACCTCTTCGAAGTCCGCTGTGTCGCCACCCACCATGATAGAAAGAGTCCCAGCGATGGCTCCAGGTTCTCCGCCGCTCACTGGTGCATCCATCATCCTTACGTTACTTTTTTTGGCTTCTTCCGCAATCTTAATGGAAACGAGAGGAGCAATACTGCTCATGTCGATTATGAGTGAGCCGGGCTTCGCCCCTTCCAGAACGCCCTTTTCGCCTAGGATTGCCTGTTCTACATCTGAAGAGTCTGGCAGCATCGTAATAATGATATTTGATCTCTCCGCGACCTCTTTAGAGGACTTCGTTGCCTCGGCGCCGAAATCAACAACCTCATCCACTTTCTCTTGAACAATATCGTACACAACCAAAGGATATCCTGCCTTGATGAGGTTCTTCGCCATAGGGTTACCCATGATACCCACTCCGATAAAGCCGATCTTCTTCATTGAAAACACCCTAGAAAGGGGTGGTAAAGGAAGATTAAATAGTTTTACTCAGCAGAAAAGTCTATTGGAACATGGATTTTTGGTTAAGGATCGAATCCCACGACTAGTTGTTATCTTCTCTCAGCAGCTCTGCTTTTTTAAGATACTCGACAAGCTCTTTGCAGCTAGTCTTGCCGTATAACGAGACGATGTCTATAGCTGTTCTTATGTTCAGCTGCTCCAGCTGCACTTCAGCACAACGCCGCGCCAAGCTCTTCGCCGAGTTCAATATATCTCCATTCAAGTGGGAGTCTGTGTGGTCTGCTAAGTAGACGACCAAAGCTTCGATGGACTTTGGGAAGATCGTTCCATGCTTGCCGAAGTGCGCCGTCACTGCGTGGATCACCTCTAAGGGAAATCCTCGTTGTGTCATATCCACTGCCGCCAGCGTGATGTGATCGATTCTCTCCATTATCCTCGAGGGAATCACGTGTCCGTCCTCACTTTTCTCATAAGTAGGCACTTTCATGTAGTCGTGAAGAACTGTACCCGAGAGAACCACATCTTTGTTTACCTTGCCTTTACCTCCATACAATTTCTCGAGAAGTTCGCAAAGAAGCAGAGCTATCTTGGCTGTGGAGACAGTATGTTCGAGAAGACCCTGTGGGTAAGAATGGTGTCTTCTCCTTGACGCTGGAGCTTCGGAGACTTCGAAGCCTTCGAAGGCGATGCCCCAGAGTCCCTTCTTAGATGAAAAGAAAGCTTCCCGGGTCTTTTCTCTAAGTTTCTCGTCGCTGATCATATCGATGATCTCATGGATCTCTTTAGTTAAGTCTTCTCTTCTCTCCAATGTATCAGCCACTTCGACAATAATACCTTAGATCGATTATTTATTTGAGAAAGTCTGTAGAAGAGACCGCCTTTATTCATTTTATTCCGACCTTCACATCTTTGAGTATTCATCAAATTATGTGATAAAGAATTGATTATCAACTATTATTGAGACGTATCTCTTCAGGACCGCGGGTATAAGGGGAATCTTCAACCGTGACCTAGACAATATCTTAACGCGCAAGATCGTCCGATGAAGAATAATTGCATTCAAAGCAAGACATACCTGATATATCTATAATTGTCCTTACACCTATTTAGGAGACCACTGGATGGAAGAACTGGAGAAGACACTAGATAAAATCGCTGAAAGAGGAAAAAGGCTGACGGTTGACGCTGTCGAGTTCATAAGGACGCTGGAGCCTAAAATAAACATCAAAGAACTACTAGAAAAAGTTGCTGAGCAAACCGAGGACGTATTCCTTACCACCAATGATGTGGTTGAGGCTTTAGAGAAGATAAAGGAATCTCAACCACCGGAAGAGCTTACCCCCTCAGCCAAGACCTTCAGACCCGAGGCAAGATCTATTGAGTCAAAAATAGAAGTTTTGTTCGATCCGGGCAAAAAAATTGCCCCGAAGATAATGATCAAAGATTTCATATCACTTTTTAGAAGTCGCTATAAAAAGGAGGTCCTTATCCTTAAGAGGAGACTTGGATTGAAAGCCTTTGACAGTATTGATGACGCACTGATGATGAGGAAAGGAGAAGCCTCCTTGACGGTTGGTCTTGTAGCAAAAAAGAGGGCCAGTAGAAGAGGAATATGGATAGAAATCGAAGATTTAGAAAGCAAGATACCCTTTTTTGTGAGTACACGTAACCCTCAAACATATGAGAAAGCTAAACTGGTTCCCATGGATTCGGTAATCGCGGTTCGAGTAAGAAAGGTAGGAGAAGATTTCAACATAAGTGAGGAGATTTATTTACCTGAAGTCGAAAGTCATGAACCGTCGAGAAGTGAAGAAGAGGTTTATGCGGTTCTAACTTCTGACCTTCACATTGGAAGCAAGTTCTTCCTTAGGGAACTTTTCCATAGGTTCGTTCTTTGGCTTAAAGGAAGTTATGGAAACGAAGAACTGAAAGATATCGCTTCAAGGGTAAAGTATATAGTAGTGGCTGGTGACTTGGTGGACGGCGTGGGCATATATCCAAATCAAGAGATGGAGCAAGAAGAGTTCAAAGTGAGAAAACAGTATCAGTCAGCTATAAAATTATTTGAACAAATACCTGATCATGTAAATATAATTATTTTACCTGGTAATCATGACGCAACTCGACGTGCCCTGCCTCAGCCACCCATACTCAGAGAATATGCTGAAGAACTATGGGAAATGGAAAGATGCGTTATGACAGGCAATCCTGTAAACCTTCGTTTACATAATGTAAATGTATATGTATTCCATGGGAGAAGTTTAGACGATTGTATGGCGATGATGCCGAGAACACAAAAAAACAATGTGTCGGAGGCTATGAAGATCCTCTTAAGGGTGAGGCATATAGCACCCACCTACGGTTTACACACAAGGATAAGTCCACAGGAGACTGATGATCTAATTATACCCACGGTGCCAGATATAATGCATGCAGGACATCTACACATCAACGACCAAACACGATACAAAAACACGTTTATAGTCAACTCGGGGGCATGGCAAGATCAGACCAATTATCAGAAAGAAAAGGGAATTGTTCCAACGCCAGGTATAGTGCCCGTGGTCAACTTAGCCACCCTTAGATGTAAGCTTATAAAATTTGTTTAATTGGAATGAATGTGGCGTTCCTAGCTGGACTAGAGGTCTCCGATTTACATAACAGATTAGTTAAGTGTTAAAAAGCTCTCCGATCACGGGGTCCTCGATTAGTGAGTCACGAATCATGTTCATTGGTATATCTAATGCAATGGTTGTCACTCTACCTCCACGTCTTCCATAGTTCTCTATTCTTCGGTCAAGAAGACCAAGAACGCTGAGTTCCTTAACTAATCCAAAAAAGCGACGAGAAGAGAGAGCTTGACCGGCGAAGTCTCTGGCTAGGATCGAGTATTTACCATAGGTTATGCTATTTTTTACACGACCCTCAGGAGATGGTAAGGACTCTATCACGGCTGTAAGGACTAATTTAGAGTGAAGAGGAAGACTCCTTATCACCTCGACGACGCGGTTCTGTTCGATCCTCTCGCGTGCAGCATTAACGTGACGAATACTCACTTCCTCCGACCCTTCATTTTCGGCTAGTTCTCCAGCTACTCTTAACAGATCCAAAGCTTTGCGGGCGTCACCGTGTTCAGCACCGGATATCGCAGCACAAAGAGTGACGGCTTCACGGGAGATGGTTCCATCTCTGAATCCAGTAGAAACTCTATCCCACAAAATTGATTCCAGCTCCTCTGGCGTATAAGGTTTGAAGACAACTTCCTCTTCGCTTAGACTACTTAGAACTCTGGGATCTAGATACTCTTTGAACTGAACATCATTTGATATACCTATAATCATCACGTTTGCCTTTTCGGTTTCGTCATTCATTCTAGTCAAACCATAAAGAAGATCGTCTCCATAGCGTGATACTAAGGCGTCCACTTCGTCTAAGATCACTAGAACAGGGTATCTATCTGAAAATACTTTCAACTTGAAGCGTTCAAATACTTCTCTCACGGCAAGACCGGTGAAGGGTACTTGTAATTCAACATCTTTAGCTAGGGCTGATGCTGCTCTATATTCGGTACCAGCTAATCTACAATTAACATAAGATATACGGAGAGGTCTGTTGATTTTTTTACTTATTTTATCCAATCGAGAAACCACGTAACGGGTAACCGCAGTCTTACCAGTGCCGGGTTTTCCATATATGAATAAATTTGAGGATCGTTGGTTACGTATTAAGTAAGAAAAAAGGTATCCCATTCTGGAGATTTGGTCTTCTCGAAACAGAAGTCTTCTTGGAATGTAATCGTGAAAGAGAACGGATTTATTCTTGAAGATCTGGGGGCCTTTCATAGCTCTTGTGAAAATCTCTTCAAGGATATCATTTTTATTATAAATTTTTTCCAATGAAAGCGCCTCTTAACACAGACACCCTTCTGTAACCAGTGTTTCCACTAAAATAAGATAAGTTACATGTAACTTCTGTTTTCATATAATAAAATATAAATTATTTATTTAATAATATGTTCCATTATAAATGGAAAATTATAATATATTTATAATTATATAAAATATTTTTGATCATTAAGTAAATTTATTTAATGCTTTTGAATGTTCTCTATAAACTTTTAATTTATTACTGGAATTTCACAAGTAACATACGCCATGCAGGGGTGGGGGAGGACCCCTCAAAATCATTTTGAGGTGCAGTCAGCAATTATGTATGTGAATGATGTGAATACATATCTATCGATTATTGATTTCATAATATCAAACACTATTATTATGTACTTAGAAATGCATTCAACAGTTTTATTACCCCTTTGTTTCAAGTGAATCCAGTGAATGAAAATCGTTCGTTTTTAAATCCAAAAGATAATTTGACAACGCTAGTTACAATTCGCAAATATTCTACTGTGAACTGTAGATATGTAGAGGCAGCGAATATGGAAACAAAGAAGATACGCATAGAGACTATTCTAGATGATGGAACAAAGATCTCGGTGTCACTACAAAGCCGCCCCAGTCGTGAGAAGATCTCTAAGTTTTTTGATCTTTTAGAACTGATGGGAGCCGGCTTCTCCCAGAGCCTCGAACAAGAATTAGAAGTTGAACACATGACGCTATTAGATCGTCTTGTGTATATAATTAAGAAAAATCTCTTCAGTAAGAAATTTACTATAAATGATATAGCAGTGGAACTGGAACGAGAGTTCGGTTATTCCATGAAGAGGAGCACCTTGGCCACCTATCTATCAAGATTAGTAGATCAAAACATCTTAGAGCGGAATGGCAGCCGTGGCCACTACTGCTATAATCTCATCTTGGAACAATTAAAGTAAGATAAAATAAATATCGGGAGTTTATTTGTTAATCTTCTTCTTGTGTCTCTTTAATTAGAGTATAGACGAAGGGTCTTGTTGAGGTGTCCCTGTTTACAAACCCCAACTCATAGAGTTTTTTCAGTTCTCTTGAAACATGTTCTCTAGATAGCCCCGTGACCACTTGTATGTCTTTATAATTTTTTGGGCCTGGTTCAAGACTTCTTACTATATTCTTTTGGGTGTCATTTAACCTCACCTCGTATCTCCTTGATATCACAGGAGGCGTCGGAGCTCTTTCATACTTTTCTATTGCTATCCTCTTCATTTGTTCCTCAACTTGCTGGATTCGTCTCTCGACCTGCGCTTCAACCGCGGGACCCCCCTCTCTAATGTAATCTCTTAAACTGAAAACCTCAGTTTCTATCTCTCTTAATTTCGAAGCGGTTTCTGTAATTTCTATTCGCGTCTGAGCTGTTTCTTTTCTTACTTCTTGTATACGTTTATTAACTTCAATGAGTACATCTTTAATGAGATTCCTCGCCTTACGATATTCTTCTTTCACCTCAATGCTTTTTTTTGAATAATCCCTCACGAGGAGAAACATAACTACCGAGATGGAAACGAAGAGAGACGCCAGAGATAAAGCCTCAATGAGCGTCATACTTAGACCTCACGACAACTAAGATAACAAACTATAAGTCGAACAAGACTGAACATGAACACGTGATATCATCATAATCTCACTAAAAAATGTGATGTACATCAATATATAAAACTTCTTTAACTTGGAGTTAATGTTTATTTATTAATTGCTAAGCCTTGGTTAAATGATTATATTATAATTTGTGATGTCATAAGAATTTATTTTTAAATCTTTGTATTCGTTTTATGATATCACGTGTAAAAACAATCTATAATATATTAAATTCGATTTTAAGTCTTTCTACGTGTATATTCTTAAAATTAATTCACACCTAATGGTGATTTTTTTTCATCACAGTTACTTATTTCATCTAACTAAAAAAATTCGTCAATTCTTTCTATTTAAAACTAAAAACATTTGTATTTGACTTATTTTAATTGTTACAATAAGAGGAAATATTTTTCACGTGATGTCACAACAATAAATTAAATTTTCTTTATATTTTCAATTATTTTATTTATTAAAGCTCTATTTAGCTCTATTTTATCTTCTGAAATAATATTTGTGATATTCATTAATATTCTTACATCATCAACATCTATTAATTGTAACATGGTAGCCACCAGCAACGTTACTATAGATTTCCTTACGTTTCCTCTTGCCTGAGACAAAGATCTATAGAAACTTCCTTTAGATATTGTTTTTGTAGGAGTTTTAACTCTGCTTTTTTCATCTGCTATTTTTTCGCCTAAATTTTTCTTATTTTTCCAAATTGACAGCATAATTAGCTGATTTTTTGTTAAATAAGAATTTTCTAGAAGTTTTTTAAAATAAGGTTTTTCCAGCATTATTTTAACTGTTCTAGCATTTTCATTCATTTTTTATCTCCCATAAACCCCAACTATTTATTAATACAAAAGTGTATTAATAAATAAGAAAAAATTAACCTTTCTTTAACTTTAAGATTTAATGTTATTTAAGGTGCTAACCTCTTTAAATACAGAAAATCATAGTAACTCATAGTAAGATTGGAGGCTTACCTTTGGGGAGACGGCGAAGAAAACGTATAGTCAAATCAATAAGGAAGACTATCCCCACTGTATTTAATTGTCCTAATTGCGGAGCACAAGCTGTTATCGTCAATATGAACAGAAAAAATTCGTCGGCCATGGTAACATGCGGTTACTGCAAACTCAAATGGAACACTCAAATAAAGAGCTTTGAAGAGCGGGTAGATGTATACAGCCAATTTGTCGATGCCTTTCTCGAAGGGGAAGTTGTCTATGAAGGGAAAGATTGAGAAGTATTTGCACAACGAGATCAGCATACATGGCGCAGCTCACTTATCATTGCTTGACCCTTTGAATACACCGCTGAATGAACTAAGCAACATTTCTACGGCCATTGAGAAGGCTGGGTCCTCTGGAATCATGGTTGGAGGATCCACTATTTGTGATATGACGTTTCTCAATCTATTTGTTTCTACAATAAAGAACTGTACGCTTCTTCCCGTCATTCTTTTTCCTAATAACATATCTGGATTGACTCCTGAAGCTGATGCCATTTGGTTCATGTCTTTGTTGAACTCACGAAATCCATATTATATCACTGGAGCCCAGATGCTCGCCGCCTCTACTGTAAATGAATTCAATTTGGAATCTTTGCCCCTAGCCTACCTAATAGTGGGTGAAGGCGGCGCTGCAGGGATTGTGGGAGACGCGACACCCCTTCCTTTTGACAAACCCGAGATCGCAGCTTCCTATGCCCTCGCAGCAAAATTCCTTGGTATGCGTTTTGTCTACCTTGAAGCTGGATCCGGCGCCAAGCTTTCTATTCCTCCTAACTTTGTATCAGTGGTTCGAAAGACCGTCCAAGATGTAGTGTTGGTTGTTGGAGGCGGGATAAGAAACGGAGTCACTGCCTCTCAAATAGTCAAGGCAGGCGCCGACATCGTTGTTACAGGTACCATAATCGAGAATGAACCTAACATACTTGAGAATTTATCCGAAGTTGTTGATGCTATCAGACGAGGGGCCTCCTTAAGAGGAGCTTGATCGACTATGTCTTTTGACTATGATAGTTTTTATCAGCTATTGCTCCAAATTCCCATGAAAGCCGTGGATAGAAACTATTTCACAATCATACTATCGGAGACGGCCAAGGAGTATGATCGGGCGGTCGAGGCGAGGAGTAAACTCTTAGACCCTAAGAAAACGCCCGAATGTGTATTCACATGGGATATGGCAGAACGAGTTGAAAAACTAGTAGGACCAGAGGGTGTAGCGGACTACATTCGGGAGCACGGGATCCTTCTATCCCGGGAGAAACTCGCCCTAAAAGTTGTGGATGCCATAATAGACGGCGAGTTCGGCGTGTTTTCTTTGGATAGAACAGCCGATCAAACTGTCCGTACAGCTCTGGCGATACTCACTGAGGGAATCACTGTGGCACCCAAACAAGGGATCTCAAAGGTGGTGGTAAGGAGAGTCCCTAGAGGTGCCTCCTATCTTTCCATCTATTTTTCTGGCCCTATCAGATCCGCAGGAGGAACTGAGTCGGGATTAATACTTGTTTATGGGGACTATATTCGCCGCCGCCTTGGGCTGAGCCGGTACCAACCTCTCATAACCCCCTCAGAAAACGAGATTCACCGCTTTATAGAGGAGTTACGAATACACGAGCGTGAAATGGGTCAGTTCCAGCTTAATGTGCACGATACTCAGATCGAGATGGCTCTACGTAACCTCCCTGTTGAAATTAATGGTGTAGGCACTGGCCGTGTGGAGGTTCTAGTCAACAGGGATATGTCTAGGATAGAGACGAATCAGGTACGTGGTGGTGCGTTACGTGTTCTAAACGACGGGCTGATAGGTAGGGCAAGGAAAATTTATCATATCGTCTCAGGGCTTGGAATCGAGGGTTGGCGATGGCTGTTAGACCTCGTCTCCTTGTCACCTGAGAGAGGGAAGATGAAAAGTAACAACGTGGTCTTTGAGGCTATAGCGGGAAGACCTATCTTCTCTTTCCCCGACGAACCTAGTGGTTTCCGTCTGCGTTATGGGCGAGCTTCGAATACAGGTCTCTCAGCTGTGGGCTTTCATCCAGCCACCTTTGCTATCTTAAATTATTTTCTGGTACCGGGAACGCAGATAAAGATGGACTATCCAGGTAAAGGTGCGATAGCGATGCCGGTTTCTTCGATATCACCTCCCTATGTTAAACTTTTGGATGGGTCCATTGTCATGTTGGAGTCAGAGGAGCAAGTAAGTATCCTCGTAGATCAGATCTCTAAAGTCCTTTGGTTGGGAGACATATTGGTCAGCTTTGGAGACTTCTTGGAAAACAGTCAAACCTTGAAGCCTTCAGCCTACGTAGAGGAATGGTGGAGTCGAGATCTTGAAGACGCTTTGAGAGGCTTTGGTACATCTGATGAAGAAGTAGCTTCAAGGCTTGGGCTTACCAAGAGACGGTTCAGGTCGATCCTAAGAGGGAAATCTCCCAGCTTCAAAGAGGCTCTGAACATTTCTCGTATCCTAGGTGTTCCACTTCACCCGAATTATATGTTTCGGTGGTCCGTACTCTCTATCTCTCAGTTGCTCTCTTTTCTATCTTTTATAAAAGATAACGTAAAAACCAGCGGTAGGGGAAGGTTGATACTTCCGATGGATAGGGAAGCTTTCACCGTCTTGGAGTCTATCTTAATTCCTTTTAATCTCAGCGACGGGAAGATAGTAGTGAAAGGGGCAGCCGCCGATCTTCTGCGTTTTTTTTCTTCTGTTGATAAACCATTTTCTAAAGAATCTATTGAAAACGCCGGAGGCAGCCCTCTAAGGCTACTATCTTGGTATATGAATGTTGAGCTTCATGATGTTGTTGGATCGACAATAGCCGCGAGAATGGGGCGACCCGAGAAAGCTGCAAGAAGGGAAATGAAACCCCTTGTACACGTTCTCTTTCCGGTTGGAAACTATGGGGGACCCTCCAGGGACCTGATTACGGCCTCTCAAGGCAGACGAATCTCAGCGCAAATCTCATCGAGAAAATGTATCAAGTGTGATGAAGAAACCTTCTATATATTATGCCCAAAATGTGGAGAGGAAACTACTCCTCAATTTATCTGTAGTAGGTGTAACGCCCCAGGTGGAGATGCACCCTGCCCAAGGTGTGGTTCTTTCACCTCACCATATCGTAGATCCGTAATCAATTTAATATCTTTAATCGAGGAGAGCAAAACCAAGTTGCGGATTAGTCCAGCTGTGGTTAAGGGCGTGAGAGGCTTGACCAATAGTCTGAAGCTGCCTGAGCGTATAGAGAAAGGAATGATCAGAGCGGCAAACAATATCTCGGCCTTCAAAGATGGAACAGCAAGGTTCGATGTTACAAATGCACCGTTGACATTCTTTCACCCCAACGACATACACCTCTCACCTGAAAAGGCGAGGAAGCTTGGTTATGAATCCATCAAAGGAGACGAATTACTTCCTCTGAAGGTTCAAGATGTGATCATTCCAAAGGCAGCAGCGGAGTATCTCTTCAATGTGACTCGGTTCATCGATGAGATGTTATATAAGGTCTATGAACTCCCATCTTTCTACAACGCCGATACCGTGGAAGATATGATAGGGGTCTTGGTAGTAGGTCTCTCACCCCACACCTCCGTGGGCGTCATTGGCAGGATCATAGGGTTCACTGACAGTCAAGTGCTCTACGCGAATCCACTCTGGCACGCATCCAAGAGGCGAGACTGTGATGGCGATCAGGATAGTATAATGCTTTTCCTAGACGTTTTGATCAACTTCTCACCGTTCTATCTTCCGGCTTCCACAGGTGGAGAGATGGATGCTCCTCTTTTCATCAGCCCTGTGCTCTTACCTTCGGAAGTAGACTCCCAGGCCCACAATATCGAATTCTCTACTGGTTATCCAAAGAAGTTTTATGAGGCTGCTCTAACCGAAACCCACCCTAAGGAAATCATCAAACTCGTTAAATGGGTTTACGATTATCTTAATACGAAGGACCAATACAAAGCGATTCCGAATTCGTTTTCCGGGGCTCAGCTTAGGTTGATGGAAAACACGTCTTCTTATCGTCGTCTCCACGCCATGACTGAGAAGATCAAGGTACAAGTCGAACTTTCTTCCAAGCTCTCATCAGTAGATGTCTCTCAGATGGTTCGGTCAGTAATTAATACACACCTCTTACCAGACATCCTCGGGAATCTAAGGGCCTTCACCACTCAATCCTTCCGCTGTAAAAAATGCTACTTCAACCACAGACGCCCCCCCCTCTCAGGAAACTGCGACTCCTGTGGAGGAGAATTAGTTCAGACTGTTCACAAGAGAGGTGTAGAGAAGTATCTAAACATCGTTAAGGATCTCCTAAGAAACTACTGTCCTGACCCCTACCTCCAAGAGAGAGTAGCCCTCACCGAACGGGAAATCAATCTAACGCTCATCCAAGCCGGAGAATCCCAGAAGACGCTTTCAGAGTATATCTAGTACCGCCTTAACAGTGTGGTTGATATATACCACCCATATTTTTTTTCTGATATTTTTTTACAACTTCGTCACATTTGATGTATTAAAGACGCCCGTACAGGTCATGACGTCTTAACCCAACTGAGTTGAAAAGTGGCTGAGAAAGCCCCCAAAATGAGAGAAACAAGGTCAAAGGAGTCGATCAGCCAATTCACGAATAAAGTGTGACTATTGAAGAGAGATCACGGTGACCAAAGAGTATAGAATGAAAATGGTTTCAACGAAACAGGTGTGTATGTGGCGATATAAAATTGAGTTTCAATAAACAAAAAGGGAAATCCATAGCTTTCACGGAGCTTGGATCCAGATTTAGCGAAGAGATTTCTAGGATACGGGGCGGAGAGAACATCAGGAAGTGCTTCCAATGTGGTACATGCGTCGCCAGTTGCCCGGTGAGAGCGATCGATGACGAATATAACCCCAGGAAGATCATCCGTATGGCCATACTGGGTATGAGAGAGAGGGTTCTGTCAAGCGATTTCATCTGGCTCTGTTCCGCGTGCTATACTTGCCACCAACGATGCCCGCAGGAAGTTAAGATCACCGATGTGATGGAGGTCTTGAAGAACCTGGCGGTTAAAGAAGGCTATATTCATCCATCACTAATCATGCAAGCAGAGCTCATCGGAAATCTCGGGAGGCTCTATGCAATCGAAGAGTTCGACAATAGAAGACGAATTAAGATAGGGCTGCCCCTAGTCCACCCCAAATGCGACGAGATCGTTCAGCTTTTCGAAGTCACGGGGTTAGTTAAACTGGTGTATGAAAGGGAGAAAGAGTCGAAATGAGGTACGCGCTCTTTCTAGGTTGTACCGTGCCTGTGAGGGCGAGGAATTACGAATTGTCAACGAGGAAGGTGGCTGAGGCGCTTGGAATAGAGTTAACTGATGTGGATGACTTTGCCTGCTGTGGATTTCCGATTAAGTCTCTGGATCGCGGGACCGCCTTGTTATTAGCCTCAAGGAACTTGGCCGTTGCAGAAAACTTGGGACTAGATATATGTGTCTTATGCAGTGCATGTGCCTCTTTTCTCACTGAGACCAACAAGGATCTTCAAAAAGATTCTCAGCTAAGGGCCGAGGTGAATAAAAAGCTCAGCGGGGTTGACAGAAGCTACAAAGGTGGCGTCGAGGTGAAACACTTCGCCAGGGTACTATATGAGGACATCGGAGTTGAGAAGATAAGGAATTCAATGAAGAAGAATCTCACCTCACTTAAGATCGCAGCTCACTATGGCTGTCACTACCTAAAACCATCGGAGATATATGGAAATTTCGATGACCCAGAACACCCCTTCTCGTTAGACAAGCTAATTTCTGTCACCGGAGCGACCAGCGTCGAATACGAAGACAAAAAACAATGCTGTGGTGGGGCCATACTGGGGATGAATGAGAATATAGCGTTGACGATGAGCTCTAACAAGCTCGATCACATAAAGTCGGTGGGAGCCGACGCGATCTGCTTAATCTGCCCTTTCTGCGGCGTGATGTATGACAATAACCAGCGAAGAATCGAGAAAAAATTTAACGTTGATTATGGTCTGCCAGTTCTCTATTATCCTCAACTACTTGGCTTGGCTCTAGGCCTCAACCAAGGAGAACTTGGGCTAAACATGAATCGTGTTAAGACATCAAGTCTATTAATTAAGGTATGAGATGCCAGCGAGGACTCCACTCTTCATAAAGGTGAGGTGAAACGACGCATCCACGTAGAGATATCATGGTGGTGGGCGGGGGTGTTGCCGGCATCCAAGCGGCCCTAGATTTAGGGGCTATGGGGATACACGTTCACCTCGTAGAGGAAAAGCCATGCATAGGCGGTAGAATGGCTCAGCTCGACAAGACTTTTCCAACCAACGACTGCTCTATATGCATACTATCACCGAAGATGGTTGAGTGCTACCGGCATCCCAACATCACGTTGCACACATGCTCAGAGGTGACGGGTTTAGAAGGATCCCCAGGTAACTTTGAGGTCAAAATACTAAGACATGCAAGGTTTGTGAAGGAGGACTGCACCGGCTGCGGAGAATGTGTCATAAAATGCCCTATCAGGGTTCCCGATGAATTCGATATGGGATTAAAAGACAGAAGTGCAATTTACCTATATTCTCCACAAGGCGTCCCCCCTGTTGTGGCGGTCGATAAAGACCATTGCCTGTACTTTACAAAGGGCATATGCCGCATCTGCGAAAGGGTATGCGCAAGGAGCTCAATAGACTTCACACAGAAAGACCAAGAGATGACGCTACATGTTGGAGCTATCATCCTGGCTACGGGTTTCGACCTATATGACCCCTCTCAATTGGGTCAATATGGCTACCGAAAGCATAGAAACGTCATCACCTCTCTGGAATATGAAAGATTGATATGTGCCTCTGGGCCTACAGGCGGGCGCCTCAAGAGGCCCTCAGATGGAAAAGAGCCCAATAAAATAGCCTTCATACAGTGCGTTGGGTCAAGAGACCTAAGATTCAACAGGTTCTGCTCCTCGGTTTGTTGTATGCATGCCACGAAGGAGGCCATACTTGCACACGAGCATAATCCAGATGTATATTCCTATATCTTTTACACCGATCTAAGGGCCGCGGGAAAGGGCTTTCAACAATATATTTCGCGGGCGGAGCGACAACACGGCGTGGAATATATAATGGGGAGGGTTGCTGAGGTAACTACGGACGCCTATGAGAATCCGATTATCTGGTTTGAGGATGTCGAGTCCAGTGAAGTACCGAAGGATATTGCTGTTGATTTGGCCGTTCTCGCAACAAGCCTAACACCCAGAAAAAACGTGGGTAGGCTTGCAAGTATCTTAGGGAACGAGCTGGACGAACACGGTTTCTTCAAGACCGACCCCTTTTTTCCAACAGACACGACAAAGAAAGGCATATTCGCGTGTGGCTATTGCCGTGCCCCAGCAGACATATCTGAGTCCGTAACTCAAGCAAGTGGTGCGGCTGCAAAGGCCGCTGAGTTCGTGATGGGAGAAGCAGCCTTTGAATGAAGCAAGGATCGGTGTCTTCATCTGTCACTGTGGTACAAACATCGCTGGTGTCTTGGATATTCCAATGCTCGTAGAATTTTCGAGTGGTCTACCACATGTCGTTTATTCCCAAGAAAACACCTACATGTGCTCTGATGCCGGGCTGACGCAGATCAAGGAAGCCATATCAGAACATAGGCTGAATCGGGTTGTAGTCGCCGCGTGCACCCCCAGAACCCATGAGGCTCTTTTTAGGGCGGCGTGCATGGAAGCAAGCCTCAACCCGTATCTATTTGAGTTCGTCAACATAAGGGAACAGTGTTCCTTTGTACATGTACAAGATAGAAGAGAAGCTAGCCTAAAGGCGAAAGATCTATTAAGGATGGGAGTAGCTAGGGCTGCACTGTTACAGCCTCTACAAGACATTGAGGTGGAGGTCAACCCCGTTGCCTTGGTTATTGGAGCCGGAATCGCGGGCATGACGGCGTCACTCAACCTCGCCAACCGCGGCCTCAAGGTAAAGGTAGTAGAGAAAACCGAGAAAATGGGTGGTATGCTGAGAAAACTATGTAAACTGTATCCGAAACAAGTCGATGCGTCCGAACTCCTCTCAGCATGGATAAAGAAGGTAAGAAGCAACCCTAACATCGAAGTGTTCACCTCCTCGGTGGTTAGCGAAGTTAGAGGATTCATGGGCAACTACGATGTCACCGTTGAGCATGGAGGGAAGTCCATTGAGTTTAAGGTGGGGGCAATTATTGTGGCCACGGGAGCCGATGTATTCACACCCACAGGTATGTTCAACTATGATGGACGCCGCGTCATCACTCAGTTGGAGTTAGAAAGAATCCTCAAGGAAGGAGGGCTGGAGGCCTCCCGGGTTGTGATGATACAATGCGTGGGTGCAAGGGACAAAGTAAGGTCTTATTGCTCTAGAATATGTTGCATGGTCTCTGTCAAGAACGCCTTGCTTATCAAGGAGAATAGACCAAGAACCGAGATCTTTATACTCTACCGAGACATGCAAACCCACGGCGTCGAACAAGAAGATTATTATGCTAAAGCGAGAGAGCGGGGTGTTATCTTCGTTAAGTACATCCCAGAGAAATCTCCCTTTGTCAGTGATGAGAAAGTTGTGGTTTACGATGAACTCCTCGGAGAGGAGCTGACCATAAGAAGTGACCTCGTTGTTCTCTCAACACCGCTCGTCGCCAATATCGACGCCGAGGAGATTTCGAGGTTGCTCAAGGTACCACTGGAGGAAAACGGGTTTTTCCTCGAGGCGCATATGAAACTTCGACCCGTAGACTTTGCGACAGAGGGTATCTATCTCTGCGGCTGTGCACACTGGCCTGCTGACGTAGGTGAGGTTATTTCACAAGCTTGTGGGGCGGCGTCAAGGGCCTCGATCTCTCTGTTAAAGCGGCATGTGAACATCGAGCCCATAATCTCGTTCGTCGACGAAGAGAGATGCATCGGCTGCGGGCTCTGCCAGTCACTCTGTCCTTTTGGCGCGGTTCAAGTCGAGAGAACCGAGACAAAGAGGGTTGCAAGGGTCATAGCAGCCTCTTGCAAGGGATGTGGGGCCTGTGGCGCCGGATGCCCTGAAAAAGCCATTACCATGTGGCACTATACCGATGATCAGCTCTTAGCACAGCTTAACGCTTTGTCGGAGACCGCATGATGGCTTCGAAGGACTTTGAACCGACGATCCTAGGCTTCCTATGCAACTGGTGTTCCTACGCCGGCGCTGATTTTGCAGGACTCAGCCGCGTTCAGCAGCCCGCCAACCAAAGAGTAATCAGAGTGATGTGCTCTGCTAGGGTCGACCCGGTGATCGTCCTAGAGGCACTTATCCGAGGGATCGACGGTGTGATGGTCCTCGGGTGTCATCTAGGGGACTGCCACTACATTACGGGCAACTACCAAACCGAGAGGCGGATGAAGACGACTAAAAAGATGCTTAACAGAATCGGCGTTGATCCAAGACGTCTACTCTTGGACTGGGTTTCAGCGGCGGAAGGGGAAAGATACGCTACCCTGATCAAAGAGTTCGTTGAAGAAATCAAAGACCTTGGACCTCTGGGCAGCGAGACCAAACTAGAAGCAGAGGAGTTAAAATTGCGTTTAGTAACTGCCAAACGCGTATTAGCCCAAGAAGATGTTAGGTGGTTGATGGGCAAGGAAAGGGAGCTGGTGGAAGACAAGAACGTTTTTGGACAGAAGGTTCCCCAAGAAGAATTCGACGAAGTAATGCTCGAAGCCATCTGGAGGGAATACATAAAGAACAGGATCCTCCTCGAACTTGACGATGGACCCCTCTCTGTCAAAGAGGTGGCTGAGAAGACGGGGTTCTCTCCAAGGGAGGTTTTAGCCAGCACAGCCGCCATGGAGCGGTTAGGTCTGGTTTCAATGGTGGGAGTCGATGGACACAGCCCAAGATACGTAAGAAGCTGAGCGAGGCTTTCCGATGAGACAGGTCTCTGGTGGTGTTTCAGCGAGGATTACTGAGGCGAAAGCTGATAGAGTAGGGGCGGTCCTAGTTGTCGGCGGCGGCATTGGAGGCGTTCAGGCCTCGCTTGACCTAGCTGAGTCAGGCTTCAAGGTCTATTTAACAGAGGCATTTTCATCCATAGGAGGTGTCATGGCTCAGCTCGATAAAACCTTCCCCACCAACGACTGCTCTATGTGCATACTTTCTCCTAAGCTGGTGGAGTGTGGCAGACATCTGAACATCGATATCTTGACCAATGCCGAGATATTGGAGGTTTCCGGTGAAGCTGGCAACTTCACAGTTTTGGTAAAGGAGGCGCCTAGGTACGTTGACATCGACAAATGTACTGGATGTGGTCTATGCGCCAAGTTATGTCCTGTTGGCGCTGTGGATGTTTACAATGAGGGGTTGACTGAGCGAAACGCCATTTATATAAGATATCCTCAAGCCGTCCCTCTGGCCTACGCCATAGATGAAAAGAGATGCATCGGGTGTGGTCTATGTGAAAACATCTGTTTAGCTGAAGCCGTTGAGTACGGCGACATTGAGAAGACGACCGCGGTAAATGTGGGCGCAATCATCCTGATGCCAGGGTGTGAGGAGTTCGACGCGCATGTAAAGAGTGAGTATGGCTATGATAGGTACCCCAACGTCGTCACCAGCCTCGAGTTTGAACGTATTCTTAGCGCCTCAGGGCCGTACAGCGGTCGGGTTCAACGACCCTCTGACGGAGATATTCCAAGAAAGATCGCCTTTATTCAATGTGTTGGATCTCGAGACAGGACCTGTGGCAACGACTATTGTTCCTCTGTGTGCTGCATGTACGCCACCAAGGAGAGCATAATCGCAAAAGAACACATGAGCCAGATCAATGTCACGATCTTCTATGTAGACATGAGGGCCCATGGGAAAGACTTCGATAAGTATGTAGAGAGAGCCAAGAAAGACTACGGCGTAAGATATGTCAGGTTCAGAGTCTCCGAAGTGGAGGAGGTGACGAAGAACCATAACTTGAAGATAAAGTATGAAAGCGAGAATGGAGCTCTGAACGAGGAAGAATTCGACCTTGTCGTGCTCTCCATCGGCCTGCAACCATCAGAAGCTGCTCAGCGGTTAGCTCAGAAACTCGGGGTTGAGCTGAACGAATACGGCTTCTGCAAGACGAAGTTGTTCTCACCTCTTGAAACTTCTAAGCCGGGAATCTTTGTGGGCGGTACTTTTTCCTTACCCAAAGACATCCCTGGTACAGTGACACAGGCTAGCGGTGCCGCTTGCCTCGCCGAGTGTCTGCTTTCCCCGGCTAGAGGTTCTCTCGTAAAAGAAAAAACTTATCCCGAGGAACTAGATGTGGTGGGTCAACCTCCGAGGATAGGTGTCTTCATCTGCCATTGCGGCATCAACATCGGCGCGGTAGTCGAAGTACCTAAAGTTGTTGAGTATTCCAAACATCTTCCCAACGTCGTATATGCCGAGGAGAACCTATATACATGTTCCCAAGATACCCAGGAACTGATCAAGCAGAAGATCAAGGAGCATAAACTTAACAGGGTGGTTGTCGCCTCTTGCACCCCGAGGACCCATGAATCTCTCTTCCAAGAGACGATTAAGGAGGCTGGGTTGAATCCCTACCTCTTTGAAATGGCAAACATCCGCGACCAATGTTCCTGGGTTCACACTCATGAACCCAAAGCCGCCACAGAGAAGGCGAAAGACCTCGTTAGAATGGCTGTGGCGAAAACCCGTAGGTTGATACCCCTGAAGAGGCGTCGATTAGAAATGACCCCTATAGGTCTGGTCGTAGGAGGCGGTCTCTCTGGTATGACGGCGGCACTGGGGCTGGCTGAGCAGGGTTTTGAGACTTATTTGGTGGAGAAGATGAGGGAAATCGGCGGGATTCTACGTAAAACCTATTACACAGTTGAGGGAGACGATGTACAAGAACACCTCGCCGAGGTGATTGACAAGGTTCGATCGAATCAATTAATTCACGTTTTAACAGATGCAAAAATAGAAGAGATCTCGGGGTATGTAGGTAACTTCCAAACAATCGTCCGTTTGAGAAACAAAGAAGAGAAGGTATTGAAACACGGGGTCATAATAGTGGCCACTGGCGGAGAGATGTATGAGCCAATGGAACATTTGTATGGGAGACATCCCAGAGTAATTACACAACAGGAGCTGGAGAGTAAGATCGCCAAGGGCTATAACATCGCCAACCACAGAAACGTAGTGATGATCCAATGCGTGGGCTCTAGGAAGAATGACCGACCATACTGTAGCCGAGTTTGTTGCAGCGAAGCGATAAAGAACGCGCGGAAGATAAAGGAGCTAAATCCCTCCACAGATGTGTTCATCCTCTTTCGTGACATGAGAACCTATGGCTTCAGGGAAGACTACTATTCGGAGGCTAGGGATGCAGGCGTCCTCTTTATACGCTACGGTGAAGATAGAGAACCCATAGTAACCCCGAGGGGCAAAGATGAAAACGGGTCTTTGATCGTCTCTGTTTACGAGCCCACGCTGGGCGAAGAACTTTCAATAAACGCTGATCTGGCTGTGCTCAGCACCGCCATAACCTCTCCCTTAGATAACATTGCCTTGGCTCAGATGCTGAAGGTACCACTCAACGAAGACGGATTCTTCTTGGAGGCCCACGCCAAGCTTCGCCCAATCGACTTCGCCACAAAGGGGATCTTCACCTGTGGACTGGCACACGCACCAAAATTCATCGATGAGTGCATCTCCCAAGCATATGCCGCAGCATCTAGAGCCTGCACCCTTTTGACAAAGGAAAAGATCGACTCGGAGGGAACGATAGCAACCGTTGACGAGGAAAGATGTACCGGGTGCGGTGTATGCGTTGAGGTTTGCCCCTACAACGCCGTGGTGATAGATGAAAGTCAGAAGGTGGCGAAGGTCAACGACGCCCTGTGTGAGGGATGCGGTGCTTGCTCGGCCAGTTGTAGATGTAACGCCATAGACCTATATGGATCAACCGATGAACAAATTCTCTCGATTTTGAACGCCCTCTAGGAGTAGTGAAAACAATGGACGGTGAAGCTGGGAGAAGAGATGTCGGTGAAGAAGTCTGGGAGCCGAAGATAGTCGCTTTTCTATGTTACTGGTGTAGCTATGCGGGAGCGGATTTGGCCGGCATCAGCAGAATACAGTACCCACCAAATATCCGCGTCATCCGCATCCCCTGCTCTGGAAGAGTTGACCCCTTCTTCATCATAAAAAGCCTGCAACGGGGGGCGGATGGGGTATTGGTGTCAGGATGTCATCCACGGGACTGCCATTACATCAGCGGTAACTACATAGCTAGGAGGAGGTTCGCCGTCCTCAAAAATCTCCTTGAATTCATAGGCATCGAGGAAGGAAGAGTTAACTTTTCATGGGTCTCGGCGGCGGAGGGCGGAAAATTCTCCAAGGTCGTGACAGAAGTCGTCGAACGTGTGAGACGCTTGGGACCAGCTAAGAGGCTTGTGAAGTTAGGAACGGTGTCGGAATGAATCTAGAGGCATCGATGAGGAAAGCCGCGAAGGACCTGCTTAACCAGAAGAAGGTCGACCTAATAATAGGCTACGAGGCCGGCTCACTCCCCTTACGTACAACACCATGCTTCATCAGGAAACCGAATGACGTGGAAAAACTCGTATTAAACCCAACATGTGATGACAACCTTGCCCGATACCTCCTGGACAGAGAGGAAAAGAGGATCGGCATCGTCGCCAAGGGCTGCGATACACGGTCGATCCTTGTGGTTCTTAGTGAAAAGCAGATTCCAAGGGAAAACATGGTGATAATTGGGGTTCCCTGCCTAGGAGTAATCAACAGAAGAAAGATCGAGGCGGAGGTAGGCAGCAGAGAAATTCTGGAGGCTTCGGTTACAAACGAAGAGGTCACTGTATCCGGGGAAGGGTTTAGCCGAACTCTTAAGACGGATGATCTACTCTGCGATGAATGTACAACATGTGAACACAGAAATCCACTACTCTACGACGTGTTGGTGGGTCGTGAGGCGCCGGAGCTCACGAAGGTTGAAGCCTTTGCTGAAGTCTCAAGCTTTGAGGCGAAGTCGGCCGAGGAGAAATGGACTTACTTCAAGGAGGAATTTAAAAACTGCATCAGGTGTTACGCATGTAGGAACGCCTGTCCCCTATGTTACTGCAAAGAGTGTTTTGTTGACCTAACCACACCTCTCTGGCTTGGTAAAACGGATAACCCATCGGATGTGATGGTCTTCCACATCGTTAGGGCCCTCCATGTGGCTGGACGGTGCGTGGATTGTGGCGCTTGTAGTCGAGCCTGCCCTATGGGAATCAAACTTAGAATATTAACGAAGAAAGTGGAGAAGGACGTCAAGGAGCTTTTTGGCTATGAGCCCGGGCTTAGCCCCGAAGCTCCTCCACCTCTAGCTACGTTCAGGGAAGACGACCCTGGGGACTTCATCCTTTAGGGAGTGCTTTTATGACGAGTGAAGTGATAATCGATAAAAACGATTTGACGGGATTCATCGACACACTTCTACGTGAATACGTGGTGGCAGCTCCCGTAAAAACAAGGAATCTTGTGGCCTTCAATCAGGTTAATTCGGGAGATGAAGTTCTAGTTGACTTTTATAATTCGAAGATACCGCCAAAACATATCCTCTTTCCCCACTCAGAGGCCCTTTTTTACTATAGAAAAAGTTTAAAAGGCGTAGAGATCGAGGAACCCCGCCTCAGAGCTGATAAAACGATTCTCTTCGGCCTTCGCCCCTGCGACGCTCGAAGCTTCATTCTTCTCGACAAGGTCTTCAACGCCAAGGAGTATAAAGATGTCTACTATATACAGAGGCGCAGGAACACCATCACATTGGGCCTTGCGTGTAACCATCCTCTGAACACTTGTTTCTGTACCTCACTAGGTGGAAGTCCTTATGGAAAAGAAGGCTTAGACGCCCTCTTCGTAGACATCGGGGATAAATATGTTGTCGAGGCGGCGAGTGAAAGAGGTGTCAAGATCCTCAAAAAATACCCACAAGCCAGAAAACCCCAAGAGGTCGATCTAAAACGGAGAGAAAAAGCCTCTAAGAGAGCCGAAGAAAGTGTGAGGTCGAAGGTTATATTAGAAAACTTGAAGACCAAATTAAACCAGATGTTTGATGACTCATTCTGGGTCGAGATATGTCAGAAATGCATCGGTTGTGCTATCTGCACCTACCTGTGCCCAACGTGTCACTGCTTCGATATAATCGATGAAGCTACCGACCCCCAAGGCGTGAGGGTTAGAAATTGGGACTCATGTATGTTTCCACTTTTCACCCATCAAGCATCAGGTCATAATCCCAGGTCATCACTCAAAGAGAGGATGAGGCAGAAGACGATGCATAAGTTCAACTACTTTATCCAGATGTATGGCGTCTCAGGTTGCGTCGGCTGTGGGAGATGCATTTGGAATTGCCCCGTCAACCTAGACGTGAGGGAGGTAATAAAATCAATATCGCCGACATGAGGGATGAAGATTGATCAATCCATATGTGCCCACGCTCATGGCTGTGGAGAACATCATACAGGAAACAGATACAAACGA
>JABAOF010003068.1_pt2 | contig 29698 bp, 35 predicted proteins | sample 7062171 | NCBI WGS metagenome assembly JABAOF01 (sample SAMN14538628, study PRJNA623070) | marine sediment metagenome | biome: marine biome [ENVO:00000428]; feature: marine pelagic biome [ENVO:01000023]; material: deep marine sediment [ENVO:00002113] | place: India: Gulf of Khambhat ...
GATCCCTTGCCGTTGGTTCCTCCAATGTGGATCGTCTTCAGCTTTTCATGAGGATTTCCAAGGGACTTCAAGATATTCCGAATATTGGCCAGGCCAAAAACGATCCCGTGGCTCTCGAGACCATAGAGGTAATCCAGCGAATCCCTATATTCCCTCGACACCGTTGCCCACAACCAGCAACCCCCCTCAGGGGAAATTAGATCACCTTGTTCAGGGGATATTCGATGATCCCCACCGCCCCCCGCTTCTGGAGTTTAGGGATGATGTCGCGAACGATCTCATCTGAAACGATGGTCTCCACCGCGAACCAATCCGACTGATAGAGGTTGGAAATGGTGGGGGCTGTAATGCTGGGAAGGATCTCCACCACTTTTTCTAGATCCTCTTTGGAAACATTCATCTTCAATCCCACCATTGTCTCAGCGCGCAGGGCTCCCTGTAACAAAAGGGAGAGCTGTTCGGCTTTCTCCCGCTTCCATGAGTCCTGCCAAGATTGTCTGTTGGCGATCAATTGCGGGTAGGTCTCCAAAAGTTCGTGCACGATCCGCAATCCATTTGCCCTTATGGTACTTCCCGTTTCCGTCACCTCAACAATGGCGTCTGCTAACCCCTCGATAACCTTTCCCTCTGTAGCACCCCACGAAAACTCCACATGGACGGGGATGTTCCGTTCCGAGAAGAACTTCCGCGTGAAGTTGGTCAATTCCGTAAAGATCTTCTTTCCCCTCAGATCCTCCAGCTTCCTTATCGGCGAATCTTCGGCGACCACTAACACCCATCTAGCGGGCCTCTGGCTTACCTTCGAATAGACTAAATCCGTCACTACCACAACGTCCGAGCCGTTTTCCAGTATCCAATCCCTTCCCGTAAGTCCCACATCGAGNNCCCAATCTTCCATCCCGACTTCCTGAAAAGTTCTATGGTTCTCCTTTCCAAGCTCCCCTTAGGAATACCCACCTTCAGCCGTCTCACTTCTCGTATACCTCCCTCGGATCGAAGACCTTCTGGCCGACCACCTTCACCTTGCCATGTTGAACTATCCTGTGAAAGCAGCTCCGATAGCCCGTATGGCAGGCCCCACCTCCCCGCTGCTCCACCTTCAGGAGAAGGGTATCGGCGTCGCAGTCAATAAAAATCTCCCTCACAACCTGATAGTGACCCGAGCGTTCCCCCTTCATCCATAATTGATTCCGGGAACGGCTCCAGTAATAAGCTTTGCCCGTCTCCTTGGTTCTTTCCCAGGCCTCACGATTCATATAAGCCAGCATGAGCACCTCCCCGTTTCCGTAATCCTGAACGACGACGGGAACGAGACCCCCCGATTTTTCGAAATCAATCCCTTCCAAGACATATCCTCCACCCGCAAGCGAGCCCAGTTCAGGAAAACATTCTCAACAACTCCATGGCATTTCTCGCAGCGGATCCACCGTGGCAATTATTGAAGAAGATCAAGGTCTTTGCTGTCTGGCCCTCAATCTCCCTTATGGGCTGAATGAAGGACCTGAGTTCCTCCTCGCTATAGAGGTAATCGTAACGGACCGATGCCGGAACGTTAAACCAATTGGGATTTCTCCCATGAAGCCGGAAATACCCCAAGTCCGATGTCGCCTTTGGAATAAAGGACATCAGCTTGGGCAATTTGGGCTCATCGACGACGCAATAACCCACGCCAATGTTTTCCAGGAAGGAAAACGTCGAATCCTTCAGCCAATACATATTTCTGAATTCCATCACCAGGGGAATCTCCCCCAATCGTTCCTTAAAGGAGCGGAGATAGGCGAAGTTCTCCCTGTTGGGGAAGAAGGAATAGGGGAATTGGGCCAAAACACAGCCCAGCTTTCCCTCCTGAACAAGGGGTTGCAAGGAGTAGATAAACTTATCGAAAATCTCCCTGTTGTTAACTATCCTCTTGGTCTCCCTGTCTCGGATTTCGTGGGTCATCCCCTTAAAGCACTTCACCACAAACTCAAAACCCTCGGAGGTCTTCTTGGACATACCGATAAAGCTATTGNNGTGTAATAGGTAAAATTGACCTCCAATACCTTGAAGCCCAGCTCCCTTTCATAATAGGTGAGCATCTCCCGGTCCTTGATATCTTTAGGGTATACCGTCCCCTTCCAATCCTGAAAGGAAAAACCACTCGTCCCTATCTTAATCATGGAAATCTCGTCCCCCAAAATGTCCATTAGAGACTAATGTAAAACGGGGAGGATTGTCAAGGAAATCCTAGAACTGAAGGAGATACCCATTTGTACAAAACGCTCTCCAAAAGCAGATTTGACCTGGTACGAGACCACTGTAAGACCCGTATGCGAAACCATGAGCTGTAAATTCCAGGCCTACCCTTTAGTCGTGGAAACGGAATGAACCGGCACTAGAGGTGTGGGGTGTAATCGGGGACGATCTGTTGGAGTTTCCGCCTAGTGGAGCGAGGATCGCACGTGCAGGCAATAGTGAGGAGTATATCGATGCACTCATTAAACCCATGACATTTACCGGACATTCTGATTCTCTTCACTACGTAATCGATAAACATAAAAGCGAGGAGATCCTCGTTGACCTTGAAGAGGATAAGTAAAAAGAAGCTGAAGTTCTGGGTGCATGGAGTTTTCAAAAAATAACGTGACAATATGACCCAATTTCCTGTCGTTTACCCTTTCTTTGTCCATGACAATGAAGTCCACCTTCTTCTCGTGGGCATATTTAAGAAACTCCTCGAAATTATGGTGCCTCGGTGGATTAACGATCTCCGCATTTGCATAGAACCCAATTCGAGGTTCACTCGTAAGAACCACGGGGCGTTCACCTGACAACGCGGCAATTCTGTGCCCAATTTCCTTTCGATCAAGCTTTTCTAATCGTTGAGGTGTCAGCGTCTTCGGGAGAGTTACCGCCGCCGTGAGGCAAAGGAGGGTTACCAATATAAGACGTGGGCCTTGATCCTGCAACAACCTTGGAACATATCGTTCACGAAGGTCGTTTGTGCGAGAGGCAATCACTGAGAAACCTTGTGCCGCCCACAAAAGACCAAACGGAACGACCGGAAGCAAATATCGAACCTTTAGGTACAGAAGACTGTGACCCAAGGTGTAAACTATACAAACTATAGCGAGGTAGAGCTCTCCGAGCAGAGGCCTCTTATCCCTGCTTACCCACACCCCAACCACAAGGAAAAAGAAGAAAGGATAGTGGAACGTTCTCGGAAGCAATAGGCTGAGCCTTCCCATATTCCACCAGAGCTTTTTCAGCAATAACCAGGGGTGATTCATGAGGGCAATCACGCCTCCCCAAAGGCCATGGGAGCCCGAATAGCCGGTTCCCTTCACTATCGCCGCGAACCCATGCTGTCTCACTGTCCACTCCCCAGTTAACCCTTTAAGAAAGGAGGCGTAAGGAAAGATAATGAAGAAGAAAGCGAGTGCAGCTATCAAAGAGAAGATCCATATTCTCCTTTTATCCGTCACGTTCTCTTGCCGTAACAAGGAAAAGAAAATCGGCACGGTTAAGACAACACCAATCCAGATAAATCCCTGAGCCTTTGTCAAGCAACTGAAGCCAAGAATAACCCCAGAGAAGCATGAATAAAAATATTGCTTCTTCTCCCATCCCTTCCAAAACAACCAGAGGCCCATCACACTAAGGAAAATAAAGGTGGATTCACTGAGAACTTCTGCAGAGTATCGGACCAAATAAGGATTTACAGAGAGAAAGAAAAGACCGATCAAAACAACTTTCGGATCAAAAATTCTTCTCCCCAGATGGTAAAGGGGAAAAAATACAAGAGTACCTGCCAAGAAAGATACAAGCTTCCCGGCAACCTCCCCATCTCTTACTAACAGTTTCATACCAGCTACCAGAATCGGATAGAAGGGAGGTGTAATATATTCCAAGGCCTCCAAAAATCTGCCTTCCAGGAACACATTAGCCATGGCCATATACATAATGCTATCTTGGGCAATCACGAACGTACTGAAAAATAGGTAAATTCTTATTCCAATACAAACCAGAAAAAGGAGCCAAAATATCTTCCTAGATTCCAACCGTTGGAGCATCTATTAGTACCCCCGTGTTGTGATTCAGCTCAGGTGAACTCATTCTAGGGTATCGAAGTTTACCTAAAGTACCAGCAGATCTCAATATGTCAAGTCGAAGTCTATTTCCATATCCCATAATAGCCAAGAAGCCAACCCCACCAGTCTACCCCAGCGATATCGGCATTTAGGACCTGATTTCTCAGGTGTTTGTCGGGTTTGTCCGGCCTACTAGATTTTAGATTAAATCGCTAAACCTAAGCTCAGCAAATTGACGAAACGGAATTCTCGTGCACCCGGACCCGTATAGCCGCCTCCCAGCTGCGCAGGACCACAGGTGAGTACTAATATCCATATGAATTAAATAGCCACGCAAGCGAAGGCTGTCGGCTTTTCAACGAAATTTATCGTCATTTATCGCCGATCTAGATCTCAAGGTGGGATGAAATAGATAAGGCCGATGCCAATTAGACCCACTGAAGAAAATCACTTCCGTAATGTATTATTCACTTTGTTCACTTTCCTTGAATTCCCTACCGAACCAAACCTTTTTAACGGCTACATTTCTCAATCATATCTACAACCTGGGAATCCCAATCAAATCTAAACTTCTCGCAAACTTCTCGTGTACGTTTCAAAAGTCCCGAATAGAATTCTCCCCTGCTCGTGCAATCACGCACAAGCTCGACCGCCCTCTGAATGTCATCAAGTGGATATAGCATCTCCGGAGGCAGTATATCAGAAATCCCCATTACGTCAGTCCCAATCACCGGTGTCCCCACACCCATGGATTCAAGGACAGCATTGGGGCTCCCCTCAAACCGGGATGGTAGGATCGTAAGATCCATGCCAGCAAGAAACTCCCGAACCTCCGTCTGCCAACCAAGCCAATGTACACGATCTTGGAGATCGAGTTCCCTCGTTCGGTTAACGACGCGTTCTCGATCTGCGCCATCTCCGACTAAGACGAGAACACTCGGGGTTTCCCGGATATGATAGAATATTTCGATTACCTGCCACACTTGCTTGCGCGGCTTGAAAGTACCACTATATCCGACGACAAAACGATCTTCCGGGTAGCCGCATGTTTTTGCTAGCTTCGCTCTCGCCACACGTCTGTCCGGAACATCATGCCCTTGGATATCATTGGGCAGAACCTTTAGCGCTCTCCTTCCGCCAAGCCTTTCAGAAATATGAGAGCCTAAGGAAGTACTATTCGCTACAATGGTATTTGATACCCAGCCACCTATCTGAAAAATTATTCGTCCTACAGTTCGTGTTAATATGCTTCGGCCAGCAAGTTCCAGCTCGGCCATCCAATCGCTTCGAACGAAAGTGACGATCGGTTTTCCCGTCAACTTAGCAGCAAGCCCACATATCGCTGCGTAGGGAAAGCCAAATACAGCAAATGTGTTGATCCGAGATCGAATAGTTATCCCCAAAACGAGAAAAGGCCAAAGGACCAGAGCGGTCAAGGCCTTGAATACGGACGGGCCTGGAAGTGGTGCCCGATGCCACGTGATTCCGGAAACGTTGTCCATTCCGGGAAAGGGGTCCGGTGCCATGTAATGCACATTCTTCCCCGCTTCGGCACAAGCTCTCATCATCCGACACAAGCGCTGAAAATAGCCACCTCCATGACTTCTATAATAGAGCGTAAAAATAGTCATCCCACCTTCTCTCTTAACCTACCATCATGAAGTTGTGCAATATCATCTCGCAGCCTTGCACCTTTTGAAAGAAGGATTCCATGAGTTAACGAGGGGTTTCAGAATGGAAAGGGGGTCAGTTTCAGCTACCTTCAAGCAAAGAATGGCATCCTCTTGCCAAAACCATCCTATATATCTCTGTCATCTTTTCTGCGCTGGCTTCCCAGCTAAGCCCCGCAGATTCAAGTATCTCTCTGCCTCTTTTCCCAAGAACATCCTTCTGTGTTTCCATTTTGAGGACAGTAAGAATCGCCCTGCCCAAAGCACTTGCATCATTGGGAGGGACCAAGAACCCATTCTCGCCTTCCCTGATCAGCTCGGGAATTCCGCCAACCCGCGTTGCAACGACAGGTACTCCACAAGCCATAGCCTCCAAGATAATATTAGGACGACCTTCTGAAAGGCTCGGAAGGACTATAAGATCAGCTGTATTTAACCAGAACGCCATCTCGCTATGGGGCTTTCTCCCCGTAAACAGGATATTTCGCTCAACACCCATTTCTTTGCAGAGATCGGAGATTTTTTCGACAAGATTCCCCTCACCGAGGAAGATAAAAAGGGTGTCTTTGGACTCCTTGAGCACCCCCGGGATCGCTTCCACCAAGCTCTCAATTCCCTTCGACTCTATTATTCTCCCAGCATAGAGAACAATGGGTATATCATTCGGAAGACTAAGTGTTTTTCTCGCCTCAGCCTTATCAATGGGATAAAAGGAATCAAGAGATATGCCATTAGGAACAACAGCGATTCTTTGGTCGATTCCAAACCGCTCGATTATTTTCTTTAATAAATTATCGCTGACCGTTGTAATGTAATTGCACCGTCTAAGAACCCAGTGCAGAACAAATTTTGAAGTTCTTTCTCCAGCAAAATTAACATTGACATCACTGCCCCTAACCGTCAGTATCACTGGCTTTCTGTGAATCCACTTTCCGCAAAGGGCAATCAAACCGGAAAAAGCCCAGTGAGCGTGAATCAAATCGCATTGACTTCCGACCTTTATGCTCTTAAGAAGAAATGATAGGGCGAAAAGGGGAATCAGGGCCTTATATAAAGGTCTTTTGTCCAAATTCTTGATAATGCCATTACCATAGGCTACTCTTTCATATTTGTACGGAAAAAAATAATGAAAACGAGATACTCTTAGCTTCCCAAGGCTCTCGTGAGACCTCAATCCTTCCATTCCCGGAGCAATGACCACTACCGCGTGCCTCTTTGACAGTGCATCAGCGAGGTCAAATATGAAGTGCCCAATCCCATCCCCACGGTAACGAGGAAAGGAAGTTGTTAACATACAAATTTTCATTTTCCTACTTACTCTAATATTCTCCTCAATCCTTAGACGTAAATAACTCTTTTTTCCTTTGGTATAGGATTTCTTCCTGGTTCACCCTAATCCTGTAGAGCATATCAGCTAAGAAACCAGTAATAAATACCAGTATTCCAATACCGATTAGAAACCCTCCTACGAACCCGATTACCTTATACGGAGTAAAACCCCCCGTTGCAATATAATACGCAAAAAGAAAACACTCTAATAATAGGCCGATCAGTAAGAGGAACCCAGCGATATATCCAAAAAATCTTAGGGGCTTATAGTCCCTGAAAGCCCTAAAAATAATTTGCAATGTGTTATAACCGTAATGAAAAAAATTTTTGAACACTCTCGATTCCCCATATTCTCTTACCCCTTTTACCGAGATAGGAATTTCTCTAAATGCTAACCCCTTGAAAGCCAGGTCTAGAAAGGTCTCTTGCGTGTATGTAAATTTACCAAATAAGTTCAATCTCAAAAAGGCTTCCTTGGAGTATGCTCTGAAACCGCATGAAACGTCATAGAATTTCTGGCCAATCAAGAAACTTATCAATCTTGCCATAACAACATTTCCCCAATATTTGATCCTTGGCATTTCAGGCTTTATTTTTTTGTCCTTGAATCTGGAAGAAGTTACTAAATCAGCCTTTTCCTCAATAATGGGCTCAATCAATTTATGAATGTCTTTGGGATTGAACTGCCCATCTGCATCTATATTCACAATTACGTCTGGATTCAATTCCAGCGCCTTTGTTACTCCCGTCCGAAACGCCGCTCCAACACCTCTATTCTTATTGTGCGTTATTACAATTGCACCTTTCTTTTGAGCAATGATCGCAGTTTCATCGGTGGAACCATCATTTACCACTATTACATTATCCACATAGTCAGGCATGGCATCCAGGACATTCCCGATGAGTTTTTCCTCATTATAGGCGGGCACAATCACACATATTGTTTTGTCTTTATACACTTTCTCAACCCCGTTGATTTTCTCCCATTGGCTTTAGAATGACATTCAAGCCCCCAGACAGAAAAGCTCTAAAATCCAACTTTAGACCGTCATAAACCAACCTCCTATGGGCGGCAAGAATCTCGCAAATGGTTCAATTCGGACCAGATTTGAGAAAGTTCCTCCGTCAATCCGAACATTGCGAGGCGTGCCATAAAAGGTAACCTTTTATCCCGACTTCGATAGTCCTTAGAGTCTCGGCAATCCACTAGCGACCGACCTACAAAATCACTGAGCCGCTTAAATTCCTCATTGCTTGCCATAAGCTCATTATAACTTATTACAATCCAAGGATACTTTGTCTTTTTGAGATGGGCTATAATTTGCGAGTTGTAATGCATCCAGCCACGTAACGCCTTCCGCGGATACAGCAAGTTAATTTTTCTCCATTTCGTTCGTGTATAATGCTGCAAGACTTCTTCAAATTTACGATAAACCACTATAATCTTACGGGGAGGCAACTCTTGATCCCACACAGAATATGTAAGGCAAGTCCGGGGGTCCTTAAATCCCCAATCCCTGTACCGCTCATTACAGGATTGAATAATCGCCCATACTTTCCGACGATGATCAGGGGTAACTCTAATTGGCCTCCTAAGAATAACATTAAGGCTGTGAGCAGACCCACACCCAAGCAATTCCTTGTTCAGCTCTTTCGCGGAAATCCGCTCGAAATGATTCCCCTCGTCATAGCCTTTTGTTTCATCAACATCATCTTCCATGTTAATGCCGGAGAGGTGAAGAATTTGGGAAACCAAAGATGTTCCGGATTTATGCATGCCTAATATGACGTAAATCATCCCTTTGCTTCCTCTAGAGCATATCTAATACAGTTGAGCCGCTATGCGATAACGAAGCTATATATGATTTTAAGCATATTCTCTTATGAGAAAATATTTTACTTTTAGCTATCCTGAGACAACCCTTACGAGGATTCACATCAGTTATCATTCTCCCAGGCTAAATCTCTATCTAACAACTTATATAATCTCTGATTATACGACTCAAAATATTTATGTAACCTTTGACGCATCTCTCTACTCATTTTATTGTATGTATCTTGGGCATAATTATACTTATCATACCTCTTAAGCTCCCAATTTGGTAAACCCAAAAAATTGAATACTCTCTTCATCTGCTCTTTGGGATTCCTATAAAAATCCTCGCTTTTTAATATTAAAAACTGTTCCCTTGAAAAGTAACGGAACCAATGCTCTAATTGTTCAACATATCTGCCCCGGGATAAATAAGAATATCGACGGTGGTTAAAACTCGCATATCGCTCATCTTCCATTATCTTCTCAAATTCTCCATCAAGCCTTTGTGTTTCCCTTTCAATTGCCTCTGTGAAAGACAAAAATTCTCTCCCCTTTCTTGCCTCATGGTGATAGTGTGAGTACGCCCTGTCAACAGGATTTCGTAACAGAACAAGAAACTTCACTTTAGGTAAGAAATCTTTTATTCTTTCAGGAACACAGGGGTGAAAAATATAGTAAGGAGATGATTCCCCAGTAATAAATATTTTTCTTTTTTTAATAAAGTAGTTTTTTCTAAAGCGGGTGGGAAAATACCGTTTATACCAGTGTATTCCCCTATGGAAATTAAGATCAAAAAAATGAGTTTCCTTTACAACCGCGGTAACAATGCACGGGTGCTGTTTTAAGTAGGTATACAAGGAAGTTGTACCACANNCTGTTAAAAGCCTATATTGCATAAACACAGATATCATAGTTTTTTTAATTGGTGAAAACATACAAAAAGCATCTCGCCTATTTTAATCGTTCTAACTACTTATTTCTCACTTCAAACTGCGTATAATTTATGGTTTCGTATATCCATTATAAACATACGCATTTTGTTGTTCTCTTCTTGAGTAAAGAATCCTATAATAAAGAACAAACGTGGATAACAAAGAATAATAAGAAATTTAATAATGATGTTTAGAAAAATCATATCCGTATTGGTAATGAATTGCGCACTCATATACAAAGATATCCGCACAAAGGATGCTTTTGGGCTCTGTCATGAAATTCCGGATTAGATATCACTAAATCGCTTTTGGTTATTGAACGTAAATCTGATTTTGGCAGATAATCCCTGCCAATAGTCTCAAACCATTCTAAAAAATCAATCCTGACCAAAAGGTCAAACCTATATGGCCAAATAATTTTACAAGTATTAACAAATTTTTCCATATTTTACCTTTCTAATAATATTTTGAAGAAAACGGAATATACTCCAATCAGTTAGATTCTTTCCATTGCCCTTTGCCAAGCAAGATATCTTTGCTCAAAAGTAATCTTTGTTGAAAGATTATTTTTGGCAAATTGATGAGATTCTAATGCTATTCCTTCCCTTTCTTCTCTTGATTTATCAAACCAAAAACAAATAGCGGAAAAAAAATGATCCAAATTATTCGGCGGAATCCCGATCCCTAGTCCTTCAGCAATGATTCTCTCATTAGTGCCCTCCGGGCATATGACAGGAACTCCACAGGCTAAATATTGCCTTATCTTTTGTGAAGCGTTGCCAATAAACTCAATTCTTTCATCTTTATCCAACGAAATACCTACATCCATGCAATTTATGTAAAACGGTAGATCCTCATAATCCACAATGCCTTTGAACACAATATGACCCTCAGTTCCAATACATTTAGCTCTTTCCTTTAATAAATGTAGTTCAGGATCCTTGCCAATTATAAGAATTCCACAGTCTGAGTATCGCTCGATAAGACATGNNAGCACCCCGATAACTAGGGTATCCCCCACAATACCCAACAATCTTGTTAAATCCCTCCAATCCGCACTTCTTTTTACACAGCGTTTTCTTCATGATATAAAATCGTTTTATATTAACCGAATTTTCAATAATTTTAATATTATATAGAGAATATTTGTCTTTATAATTTTTACATAATTGTGGAGTACAAACATCAACAAAAACCGCATTTCTTAGTACTTTTCCCAATATTCTTCTCGAAGGTCGAAGATAAAGCCTTTCTGTAGGCCGAAGGTTCTCTTTTTGAAAGTTATATATGTTCCCCAACGATTTTATAGCATATTTTTGGCCCAGAAATGATAAGAAAATGGGAATAAATATGGAATTTTGCTTTAGCCTTATGACGAATAAATCAACATCATTATTTTTTAGTCTCTTTATTATTAGTTTAGATAAATGCCAGGTTGTTGATAATAGACTTAACCCAAGAGAAGAAGATTTCTTAATAAATTTACTTTGATAGTATTCTACATTTCTTAATGTGAAATCTAATTGCCTAGAAGGTTTGGGTATTAGAAAAAATACTCTATATCCTCTTAATTCGGATTCAGTTTGGAGGACCCAAACAAACTCCCGTTCGTTCACACCAGGACCGTTCAGTTGTGAAATATCTACATCGGATATATAACCAATTGTTATCCCTGATTTCACAGCCGCGTCGTCCTTTTTCCTATACGATTATACCGAATACCCATTATCAGCCCCCGTATTAACCTGGTTTCCGAACGCATTTCGAACTGAATGTTATCATATTACACGATAAGCTTTCGATAAATATTTATAAGTTTAACAATTTTAACATGTATATTGAGTAATCAAATAACATCCAGTGCGCCTGACTTCATCCGGTTCGTGTCTTGTTCATCCGCTAAAAATATTTGGGTTAAAAAATGCTATTTTCACCTTTGAACTTTTCATTATGCCCAAAGTTTCGTCAAACTCAATACGAAATGGCTAATGAGAAAATATGAAGCGATGGAATTGCCAAAAAATACTCTGTACAGTTTCCCCGGCGTGGTCCATCTTATCCTGGGATTTATGAAACCAAACTCTTGCGACATCTTACCCCAGAAATATGGAGATTGGTGTTTGTTCCACTTTATTGTTGGTGCGAAAGGATTTTTCATTTTTAACAGGGCAAAGAAATTATAGCGGCTACAATCTGCTATAATGAGTTTCGTCCCTGAATTTGAGATCTTATCGAGTTTCTCAAAAATGGCTTCATATCTCCTTCGGGCTTTTTTACTGTTTTTCAGGTTTATACAGGCCTCTTCATCGAGATGATTTATGGAGTTGTGCAATAATATAACATCGAACTTTTCATCTTCAGGGTCGAAATCCTGAAACCTGACCTTTTTCAATTCAATTTGGGGTAACCGAAACCTTTTAGACAATCGTTCGAACTTATCGATCACAGCTTTACTACTCCCCTTAGGTTCTGGCTCAATACATACCACCCTTTCGGCTCCTGCAAATCCAGCAAAAAAACTGTATATACCTCGCCCGCTTCCAATGTCAATGAGACTTTTCCGCTCTAGCTGAGTGTCTTCAAATACGTAGTTCTTTAGGTAAAACGATAAGCGCTTTCCATTCGAATACAGACCCTCATGTTCGAGAATTTCTGCATATTTTTCAAAAGTATTTTTTCCGAAGGTCATTCAGTCACTCACCGTAGCTATTGTCCTTACCATTCGGAGATTTTTTGGTATTTTTTACTGCTTCGGGGGTACTATAACAAGACGTTAACACGCCGACCTTAACTGCCAGCCTTTGCCTCCTTTTTAGTCAAAGCCACTAATCCGCACCGAACAGATAAAAGATCCTCTTCCTTTAATGAAATAATCCTTTCTCCCCGTTACTCATACATGGGAAAGAATTAATCCTTCAAGACCCCTGAATAGTTTCGCTTACCACATTTTCAACACTTCCAGCTATTTTTTCTCCGCTAGGATTTTTCTCAATAAAAGCCCTTCCATTGTTGCCTAACTCAATTAGTTCTTAATTTTCGCTATAAACATGAACAATTTTATACGCCAAATCTCCCATGTCTTCAGGCTCATCGAACCTTGTTCTAACATTTTCCGAAAATAAGATATCTCCATATGGTGTTTCCGATAGAACCCTAACGTGCTACTGCATCGCGTCTATGAACGAATTTTATCTTACTTACCACTGCACCGATCTCACGACAACCAAACATAGCCCATGAAACAAAGATCATACCACATACCAGGATGGCGGATTTTAGAGGAACCATCAGGAAAGTCTCCGATCCGAGGTAACTATTCTCACTCATCAGCTCATTCACCACCACCAATCCGACCATAAAGAAGACCGACAATGTTATGTTCTTCCAATGAGGTACCGGATAGAGTCTTTGACTCACCGCCATTAATGCAGCAAAGCCACTAAATGCACCAACAAGAGTAGCCACTGCGGCTCCCACAACGCCAAGATATGGGATCAGGAGAAAGTTAAGTACGGCGTTGATCCCTGCACTCATGCAGGTGATAAGTCCGAGCACTTTGGTCTTCTTCGCGATAGCCAGTCCCGGAGCAAAAATATACATTCCCGATAACCAAACCGCGGGAACCAGGAACGGTAACAATACCGATGCTGAATAGTATTCCTGTCTAGCAAAAATTGAAAGAATCTCGCGGGCAAAAACAGACAATCCCAAAAAAGACACCATAGCAAGAGCAAGGAAATAGCGGAAAATTTTTGCCAGCTCTGCCGGCATATCTGGATCTCGGTGATGTGTTAAGACGAGCGGCGTAAGAGCGCCCCGAAAACCCACCATCAACAGGCTAACGACGGACGCTAGCCGAAAACCGATTCCATATAGCCCAAGATCCGTCATGCTCATGAGTGTTTTGATCGCGATTCGATCTACATATGCAGCAAAAAAGACCGCAATACTCGAAGGTACGAGAGGAATCGAAAACTGGAGCATCTCTCTCCACTTTGCCCAATCGAATACCAGTCGATAGCTATGACGGGTAAAGTAGAGTGCCATAGCAGCCCCCGCAAAGTTTCCTGTGAGCTGACCGTAAAAAACTCCAATGACTCCCAGTCGGAGGCCAAGAACCAAGAGGACTGTCATGCCTGTGGAAACCAGGGTGAAAAAAATACTTGATATGGCATACAGTTTTGGCTGCAGCTGCCAGCGAATCTGATTTTGAGCAAGATAGAATATGCCACGTCCCCAAATTGAAAGCACCGCAATCTGAAATATTGGCTCGTGCTCCTGAGATTCTAAAATCCATTGAACTAATTTGGCAGACGACGCAAAGACAATGAGGGTAAACAAAGTGTAGACCGTGGCCGAAAACCACAAGGCGGTCGAGGCATAGGCAATTTTCTCTCCACTATCTTTGGAATCCGTGAAGTAACGGGCAACCCCTTGCGAAATTTCCAGGGCGACGGTCAGGTAAACGAGAGTAGCAAAGACCGCCAAAATATCGATGATTCCGTAATCACTCGGAGAAAGAACCCTAGTGTAAAAAGGAAGGAGCAGAAGCGATATTCCACGTGAAAGGATATTCGTAGCTCCATAGACAGCGCTATGTTTGAAGAACCTCCTGCCAAGCATCAAACAACCCCTGAGTGTGCGAATTCCACGAACATGTGTTCCAGTTCAGGCTTGTCAGAGAGCTGGAGCGCTCCCTCACCGCCATTTTCTATCACTGCCCGAAGTATTTGTTTCACACGATGCTCAGAAAGTCCGGAGCCGTGAAGATAGCAGATATCCTTCGGATCCCAAAGCCAATCTTCAAGATCATCGGCTTCTATTAGCCTCAAATATCGAGCGGCAACCTTTTTTGGAGTCCAATTGTTCTCTACAAACCACTTTGCTCTTCTACCCAATTCCAAACGGTAATCTTCATCCACAATGAGCTTCTCCATGGCTTCCTCAATCTTAGTAGGATGGCAGTAGTGAACGGGGGGAATTTTATCAGCAGGAAAAATTCTCAGAATCTCCTCCTGAGCATAGCCGCCAACGACGGCTGGTTTGCAAAAAACGGCCGCCTCTGTTGCAAAGCCGGCCATTGGTGTGTCCGAATAGAGTTGATCAACGACAAAGTCGCACCGACGTAGTTCGTTTAACACCACAGCATTAGGTTTGTTTGTGATCTCGATAAAGTCGATTGAGTAACCTCTAGCCCGGAGATTCTTTACCGCCTGACGAATCTTACTCGTGCCTTTAGCTTCAGGACGAGAAGGGGAATGGACGATGCGGATCGCCCGTTTGTTGGATATCCCTGAAGATAAGTGAATCGTTTCGCCACATTCGATTGAGGTCACACAAGGAATACCTACTAATGTGCTGAACACAAAAGGTCTTTCATGAAGGTGGGAGTGCAAGGGATAAGAAATAATGACATCCGCGTAGTGTTCAATCCTGTTCAATCTCTTCTTCCACTCACGAGTGCGTTCAATACACTGCCCGATGGTCAGACTTCCGTTTGGGGCCATCACCGCTCCATTGATATAGGGAGGTCGAGAGTCACTGCCATGAAACATGTAGATGATTTTTTTATTTAGCAATTTGAGAACGGGCAGATCATAAAAAGCCAGAAAACTAGATTGATAGCCAAAAATAAATACATCGTGTTTCACCACCGCGCAAAAGAACAAAAATATTAGCAGAATATGTCTCAAGACTTCCAACCATGCCCTAAAAATTAGATTCGAGTTCGGAGTGGACGAAATTCTTTTTGCCACAAACTTCAACAGCACCGCGAGAACATTAGGTTTATCATCCTCATTGTACTTATAGGGATGGTCTTTGATGTTGATGAAGGTACATTTCACGCCAAGTTCATCGAAGCCACTTTTCAAGTTACCATAATAGCCAGCAGTATCCCTAAGCCCCATAAAAATTCTCATGGCTCGTCCTTATACTTCTCCTCAAGATCTCCTTACTCTACCCCCGCAAATTCCTTGACCGTCCGAAGAATTTTCTTGTACTGCTCGATGGGCCGTGCCGGAACACCCATGACTGTTGCACCATCCGGCACATCCTTTGTCACAACAGCCGCCATGCCAACAAAGGCATTCGATCCAATTCTGATACCGCCATCACGAATGCAGACGCAGGGAGCAATCAACGTATAGTCGCCAACCTGTGCGCTACCGCCAAACATACCATGGGCAGTAATCACACAATGCTCTCCGATCACAACATTGTGCCCGATATGGCAAAACTTATCAATTTTGGTTCCTTTGCCAATGACAGTATTACCAAGCGTGCCCTTATCAACGTTCACATTAGAATGAATCTCAACATCATCTTCAATAATTACTCCGCCAAGACTGGGGAAATATTCTAATTCGTTGCTCTCATTTCGTGAGTAACCAAATCCATCAACCCCTATGATAGTTCCAGCGTGTATGACTACATTTTTTCCAATCCTGACGTTGCTACCATAAATATGAACATGTCCATAAATGACCGTTCCTTCACCGATTTCACATTTGCCTACATAAGTAAATGGTCCGATGTATACATCCGGATGAATGTTCGCATCTGGGTCAATTACAGCCGTAGGGTGTATGCCACGGGGAGTTGGCTCAGCGAATACAGCCTTAATCAGACGAATGAAAAAAAGCCTAGGGTCCCGTACCACAATAAGTGTCTTTCCGCTATCTCCCAATTCGTCCAGTGACTCATTATCCCGGCACACTACGACGCCTGCCTTGGTAGACCGTATGAGCTCCAAAGCAGCAGTGTCAGCTTTGTTACAATAGGTAATGGCAAATTTGTTTCGCGCCTCTTTGATTGGTGCCGGATGAGTTACGGACCGGCTCACGTTCCCGATGATGCGCATAATTTCCTCACCCAGTTTTTGAAGAATACACCGGAGTTCAATTGCTCTTGTCATCTTTCAATCCTCATTCTGATTTAAAACCTGCCTCGATTATTGATGAGGTAAAAAACTCCAAGATCTCAGCTGGCATACCCGATGGGAAATGCTTGGCGTAAACAGGGTTTAGACACATCTCTTGTTCGTGTTCTCGAATGATAAACTTCCAGGTGCCAGCCCATACCTCAATCATGTTGCGACCACCCGCTATCCAGTTTAAGGGGTGGAAGAGCAAGTGCAATACCTTATGATCTTTCCGCCTGATAAACTCCGCAAACTGGTCCACTGAATGACGCATATTTGTATCAGAGTAATATGGGATTTCCTTGATAAAGTAGCTGTTAAGGACATTAACCAGCCCAGACACCTTGAAATTCAAGCCCCGGGTCATCAAGTCCTGTCTGGTGTTGTGCCACGCGAAAACCGGCTCTATCTCAGGTACATGGCTCTTTACTATATTAAAGTCACCTAGTACTAAAGCCGCAAGCTCATCTTCTCTAGTTGGAATCGTTGGGGGTAAATAGTAGTGAAAACCAAGATGTTGGCCTAAATTGCAGATTTCCCCCACACGCCTCATTGTTCGATGACTGAGGAGATTGTAATACGGTGATCTCAACAACAGAAAAAAGGTGCCCCGAATTCCCAGTGAGGCGTTAATCTGGGCTAGTTCAACAGCCATTTCAATAGAAACATCCACGTCATGTCGTAAATAGATGCAACGATCGTAAGCATTTCGATCTTCTGAGAAACTCATAAAGTCGTAACCTTCCTTTAGTGCTAGGGCAAGCAGATATCGGTAGCTTTCTTTCGAGTACACATTCATAGTGCGCAGATTACCTCCTACTCTTTGAATGGAAATAATCCAAGGCTTCGGACAATCTAGGATTCGATTGCAAGCCCAAAACCTCCCCGGCCAAATTCATTGCCGTTATAGAGCATATATTTTCTTCCTCCGTGGTCGAATACCCACGGATAAGCCAAAGCGTTTGAATCCCATCCTGAAGGCGAAACATCAATTTCTGCTTGGTTATCCATTCTGGTCCAAACATAAGCATCCAATGATTCAGCATAACCAATTCTGTACCCCTCACCCGCATTATATGAGTACCACATCGTATAGATACTATTATTCTTCACAACACAAGGTCTTGCTATATTATGCTCACCCGGACGTAGATCAACGGACACCCTTCCTTTCCGATCCCAATGAATGCCGTCTTTGGACTCGGCGTATTTAATATTGTAAAGAGAGTACAGGCCACCTTCGCGTTCCTCCCACTTAAAGCCTGAAACATACCACATTCTCCAGATTCCTTCGTCAAAAAGGACAAAGGGGGAGGTAACGAGACAAGGATCAAACTCACTCCTAGCCATGATTGGAGCCGGCGAAATCTTCCTGAAGGTTTTTCCACCGTCCTCACTGACAGCCAGTCCGATAGAAGCATAGAATAGTGGTCTCCTTAGCCCAGGGTTCCATCCTATATAGTACATGAATAATTTCTGTTCGTATTCAACGATAGAAGCTGCATATACGCCATGATCATCGAAATGACCAAGCGGGCCAGGCGCAAGGACTGGGTTCCGGCAAATGTGTAATACATCTGTTGGTGATCTGATATCGAATTCCACATATCCGACGTGAGACCGGTTTTGTTTGTCTCGTGATGCAAAGTAGACCCGGTAAATGTCGTTGCCAAACCGGACGGCGACTGGAAGGGAAGCGTGAGTCAGCATCCAAGGATACTCGCCTGATGGGGAAAATATCAGCCCAATTTTGTTCCATTTCATCCTGGATAGTCCTCCATTCGAACAATCATAGTCCATTCGAATAACGGATAGTCATGTATTAGCGATACGTATCGAGAAATGTTACGTTTACAGAAATCGAAAAACGCGAATGGATCAGCGTAATACAGATGCTCCTCCTTCCAGTCTACGTAAGTGGTAAGAGCATTGAACGCAAAGCCGCTGGTAGACTTGGTAGCTAAATCCATCAACATCTTTTTAACGTATTCTGTCCAAATTTTGTCGCTCGCACCCAATTTGACATTGAATGTTCCCGAAACGAATGAATAGTCCGCCTTCTTTGTGACTCTCGGACTTTGAATAAATTTTGCCCTGGTGTCTGCAACAAATTTCTCGGCGGCCGCAAGCATCTCTTCGCTGATCTCATACCCGTAGTAGTTTGTAAGCCTCACAGAGGGTATCTCATCCAGGTATCGAAACATCGCGCCGTAGCCACAACCGAGGTCGTTTACGGAGATACCCTCATTTACTTTCCTCAAATCAATCACTTGCGAGAGCTTCTCGAACCGCAATCGCTGGGATGCCTTATCTTTCCATCCAACGCTCTTCGGGCTAACCCCGTGGATATCTAAGTCCCTGGTATAGAGGCTTGCAATTCCTTCCAAAGTCTCCCGCAATTTTTCCTCATCAGGAGCCATCATTTGACAACTCCTACATCTTGATTCCGTTTCTTTTTCGAACACGAGGCTTTGTACGCTTCGCTGGATACACTTCTCCCTCTTTCGTAGACTCCATGATCAGCGCACCTGCACCTACAATACAAGCCTCCCCAAGGTTGATACTATCCCGAATGGTCGCGTTGACACCAAGGAAGCAAAACGGACCCACCTTCACATGGCCGGAAATGACCACGTGTGATGAGATAAAACAATGATCCCCGATTGTTGAGTGATGACCAATGTGGTTTCCACTCCACATCACAACGTCGTTTCCAATTGTGACAAAAGGCTGGATGGTATTGTCTTCAAAAATGAAAGAATTGTCTCCAATTATGGTGTCACCCCAATGGGTACACTTTGAACTAATGTAGCTTATTAACTCATACCTCTTCTTCTTTGCCTCTGTGTACACGGCAGCGCGGACTCTATTTACCTGCTTATAGCCTACCGCCACAAACACCTTGAAAAAATCAGGAGGGAATTCGTGTTCGAGCGATTCAAAAGGAACTACTGGTAATCCCAGAATTTCCCTTTCTTTCAAATAGCTTTCATTCACAGTAAAGGCGACGATCTCATGTTCACTGTCGTGAGTTAGGTAGAAATGCACAACCTGTGCAAAGCTTCCCGTACCAAATATGACTACATCACTCATGCTTTCCTACCGAGTTTAACGCTGAAAACGGCACTATGAAGAAGTTTGGGAATGTTTTCAAGATCCTATCCCGGGGCCACTGTAATATAGAGCAGTCATTCAGCTTGGTATAGTAGTAGTACCTTCGTTCGATTGCTGCCCATTTCCTCTTGAAGCGATAAACCCCTATTTGACTCGGCCAAGTTCCACCCCAGTTCCACCATTTAAATCCACGTCTTGCTGCCTCAGTCATAGCAGTAAGAATAATAAGGGAGAGGGGCTGGTTGGAACGATATTCGCTATCAATTGCCGGTGTGAAGTATTCCACGGTCTCATTGAAATAAAAAATCAGAAGGCCAGCAACGACAATTCCATCCAGTCTTGCCACATATAAGTTAAAATCTTGACCAGGGGCAAAGTATTGAGGAATTAATTTGAAGAACTCATCACTCTTTGGCATTCCACCAATTGCCTGAATGTTCTTCCGATGCATGTCACAAAGGTGCCCCAACTGGTTATGATCAACCTCCACAGTAACACCCTTACGAAGCGCCTTTTTTACATTTCTCCTCGCGCTCGATTCTATCCGATCTAGGAGCTTTTCCCAATCATCCTTCGTTCCTGAAACTCTTGTCAACTGACCGACCCTGTAGTCTGTGTAGTCATGAACCACCCCATGCAAGCTCTTCTCGATAAGTGGATTGGTAATTATAGTAGATGAAAGAGTGGATCTACTATGCGCTACTTCATTGTATGCATTCAAGAGCTCATTGTATGCCTTTTCGTTGTCCGCAAGTATTCCTCCATTGCTTCCATAGTAAGGAAGAGAGTTGTAAACTCGCCATGGATGTACTTGAATGTACATGAGTGGTAAAATTCCCTGTATGGTATCATCTTCCATTGCAAGGAGATATTCTTCCTCGCAGCCCAAGAGTTTTTTTATGAAATCCCTGTATTTAGAGGAGTAATAGAATAGACTGCACTCCTTGCTCAAAAGATATTCATCATATTGTTGTACTAATTGGTGAGAAAGCTCTTGTATTTTCATCTTGCGCAGAAAGGACTCAATTTATTAATTAACATCACTTATGACTCTATGAAAGTTGCTTATGATCTCTTGGGAAGATATCTTATGAGTCTTACAAAATCTCTCAAANNTGTAAAAGTTGTTAATAATTTCTTCGGAGGATATGCCATAGGTCTCACAGAATCCTCTAAACTCTTCAAAATAACTATTAATTCCCATCTCTGGAAAATCAGACCCATATATAAATTTGTGAGGTATTTTTCTAACAATCCATGCGAGGTCACTAACTAAGGTTGTATTCATAAAATACTCTAAAACGTGTGATAAGTCACCGAAAACGTTTTCATACCATTTCAATACAGTATATGCTTCCCATATGAAAGGCATTCCACAATGAGCTAGAATTATCTTGAGAGAAGGAAATGTTGAAGCTATTTTGCTATAAATTGAAGGTCTTATCTTTTCCAAAGGCATATCTGAAATCGGGGTGCAATATGAATCGAATAAAATAGGTAACCCTTTCCGGTCAGCAGATTCATAAAAAGTAAATAGATCATTACTCGATACATTAAGGTTATTTAACCGTGGATGTATTTTAATACCAATCAACTTTTTTTCGACAACCTGGGTTATGCTTAAGTCAGGATAATAAGCAGAAAAACCCATTAAAATCTCAGGATAACGATTAATGAGAGAAATGACCAAATTTGTTGCATTCCTTAACTCATCTTCGTCTTTCCCTACTGGAAGCAACACTACTTTCTTTATGAGTGAAGCATTTAATTCTTCTAAGAGTCTGTCTAAAGAAGCATCTATATCCGTATCAAACCATTTTCCATCCGGAGTTACATGGACATGACAATCACAGGCAGACTTTTTCACAGGCATCGCTGATTATAGTTCCTCCGTTCAAAGTTTCGTGGAAGACTCGAATTATTATTTGGGGATCAACTCATCATCACCTAAGGAAAGCCCTTACCCATAACTCAAAATTGAGCAAAGACCAGATGAAAAGCCTTCGGTTTTGCTTGCCCTCTAGGTGCTCAAACACAAGCGCCTTTACCGCGTCATGGTCCATGTAATCGAATATGCTTGCCCTTTTGTCCAGTATCACCCTTTTTACATATTCTATGCTCTCACCCCTGAACCAACTCGCATCGGGAGCTGTAAATCCCTGTTTTTCCTGATCGACGATCCCATCAGGAACATATCTTCTCAGCGTCTCCTTCAAAATAACCTTACCGTCCCGTGTCTTTTCAAAATATTTCTTTGCCTTCGGCCCGGGTTCGTTTTCATTTATCCTCAACACTTCATCGAGCCTCTTCAGCTTGTAGCTCACCGGAAGACGCATAGCAAATTCAACCAAATCATTATCGAGAAAGGGAACCCGAGCCTCAAGACTGTGGGTCATGCTGAGCTTATCTTCTATCACAAGGAGACCATGGAGGAAGGTCTTCGCCTCAAGGTAAAGGGAGTAATTGATATAGTCCTCTGGCCTCTCCAGTTTGTCTTTCTTTTTTTTCAGCACCTCTTCGAAGATATCCCTCGTCCATACATGCTTTACTTCATCCCAAACGGGGGAAAAGATCCTTTGTAGGATCCGGTTGGAAATAAGCCGTTGCCAATAGACGTAATAATTGTCCACATAATTCTCAAAATCCGTACTTGACGCTATCCGGTAATACCTCCAGGGATAACCCCCAAACAGTTCATCGCCTCCCACGCCAGCCAACACCACCTTTACGAACTTCCCCGCCAGCTTTGCCGCATAAAAATTGGGATAACTTTGCCCTACCCGGGGATCTTCCACATGCCAGATAAGTCTTTCCATGCACCTTTCCATATCACCGGATTTTAGAACCATCTCGTAATGTTCAGTCTTGTATATGGCGGAGATCATCTCGGCTTTCTCTCGCTCGTCGAACCCGAGTTCAAGCCCAGAGGCCGAGGAGAGGTCAAACCCTATGCAAAAGGTCTTAATATACGGGAAATTATTCGCGGCTAATGCTGTTATTGCCCCGGAGTCAATCCCCCCGCTCAGATATGAACCAATCTCTACATCGCTTACAAGCTGCCTCTGGACCGCCTGACGGAAAAGCCTATCTAGCTCTTCAACGGCTTCATCAAAAGGTGGAGGATTTTCCATTTCTTCAAAACTAAAATCCCAATATTCCACGTTAGATATCTTTTTATTTCCAAGGGAAATCTGAAGAATGTGGCCTGGACGCAAAACCTTTACTCCCTTAAAGAGAGTTTTATCGGTAAAAATATTTTGAAACGTGAAATATTCGTATAATGCTTCAAAATCCTGTTCGACTTTGAAACCAGGATATTGCAAGAGGGATTTTATTTCGGAGGCAAAGAGGAATGTATCTCCATTTTGATAATAGTACAGGGGTTTGGCCCCGTATCTATCTCGGGCAAGGGTAAGGGTTTGACTCCTTTTGTCCCAGATAGCAAAGGCAAATATGCCATTGAATCTAGTAACGGATTCAGTTCCCCATTTGTGAAAGGCATTAAGAACAGCCTCCGTATCGGTGTTAGAGCGAAACTTGTAACCTAGTGCCTCTAGTTCCGCTCGAAGTTCTCTAAAATTGTAAACTTCACCATTGTACGTGATAGAAACAGATCCATCCTCGACTATCATGGGCTGGTGACCCGCAGGGCTTAGGTCGAGGATAGCAAGCCTGCGATGCCCAAACCCGATAAAGCTATCTGTGTAAAAGCCTTCTCCGTCGGGACCGCGATGGGAGATGGTATCCGTCATGTTCCGCAAGATTACAGGCGAAACGGGAGCTCCGTTTATGTTAAATATCCCCACTATGCCACACATATCTAACTCTTCTTGATAAGTTTTCGCAGATTATCAACCACGTAGTTCACATGTTCTTCCTCCATGCCCACATACAGGGGAAGTGCGAGACTTCTTTCATCGGCCGCCTCTGAGTTAGCAAAATCTCCTTTTTTGAAACCGAAGGCCTCTTGGTAATATTTTGTCCCGGGCACATGATAGGTGCCCTTACGGGTTGCTATACCTCGCTTTTGCAGTTCATTCGATAATCTATCCCTTTTCCCTCTATTCCTCTCGTCAAGTAAGACGACATAAGACTGATACGAGTGAACAAATCCTTCTATCGGATGAGGGAGAACCAAATACTCCTCCTTCTGCAGTTCGAAAAGGAGTTGGTTGTACCGGGAAGCAAGCCTCCTTCTCTCCTCCAGGATGTGGGACAACTTTTTCATCTGTTCTACACCTATAGCTGCCTGAATATCGGTCATGCGATAGTTAAATCCTAGCATCACATAGTCTGGATAGATTACCTCATCTGCCTTGTGGCGCCACTCATCGGAGACGCTCTCCCCGTGAGACCGCAATATCCTCACCAGGGTAGCGATCTCCTCGTTGTTTGTCGTCAGCATACCCCCCTCACCCGTAGTGATTGGCTTTCTCGGATGAAAACTGAAGACACCAAAATCTCCCACAGTGCCGACCTTTCTTCCTCTGTATTCAGCCCCATGGGCACAGGCCGCATCCTCTATCACATTCAATCTAAAGTTCTTCGCTACATCCATTATGGGGTCCATATCGGCTGGGAGCCCAAAGAGGTGTACGGGGAGGATAGCTTTGGTTTTTGGGGTCACCTTTCCTTCTATTTCAAAAGGGTCGATATTGAAACTAGATAGTTTTATGTCGACAAAAACAGGCCTTGCTCCAACATACCTGACCACATTGGCAGTGGCGGGATGAGTAAACGCAGGGACTATCACCTCATCATCTTTTTCTATCCCCAGAGCGACGAGGGCAAGGTGAAGAGCTGTGGTTGCCGATGTTGTTGCTACCGCGTGCTTGCACCCTTGAGAGTCTTCAAACAGTCTCTCGAATTCTCTCACTTTGGGGCCCTGAACCACCCATCCAGAGGAGAGGACTTCAGCCACAGCCCTAGTTTCTCTCTCATCGAAGCAAGGTCTTGTTATGGGGATTGTCTTCTGCCTTTTCATAATTGCCTCGTTCTTCTGAAGAGATCGCATCTTCGCCTCATCGATCCACTCACAGGTTCAATCACTTCCTTCTTTCAACATGGAACTCCTTCTTAACATGCAGTTCTTTTTGTCCCTTTCCCTCCATTCTATGAGCTTTGTCAATCCCTCCGCTAACGGTGTCTCCGCCTTAAAAAGCAGCTCCGCCTCCGCCTTTCTGGAAGAACCGATCCTATTGGTCACGTAGGACACTCCCTCAGGCTCATAGCGTATTCCCAGCTCCTCCTTGCCAATGGCTTTCAACAAAATCTCTGCCAATTCTTTGAGGCTAGTTCCCTCCCCTGAACCGACATTGTAGAAATTGTCGGGCCTCCCATTCTTTAACGCGGCTATGTTGGCCCGTGCGACATCCCCCACATAGATGAAATCATAGGTCTGAGAGCCATCCCCATAAATAGTCAACGGCCGACCCTGATCGATCATATCCAGCCAACGGAGGATCACGGCAATATATGCACCGCGATAGTCCTGTCGCGGACCGTAAACATTCATATATCTCAGGGCGACATAGTCCAGATTTTGACGGTTATAAAAGGCTCGACACATCTGCTCACCGGCGATTTTCGTAGCCCCATAGAAGGTCTTGTTGTTGAAGGGGTGAGATTCAACCATGGGAATCTCCAATGCATCACCATAGACTGACGCAGAAGAGGAATACACTAACCGCTTAATCTTGTTCTCCACGCAGGCCTCAATAACATTGAAGGTGCCCTCGATGTTGACTTTAAATGCTGCCCTCGGATATTCTTGGCAGTGCAACAACCAAAGAGCCGCGAGATGGAAGACATAATCCACCCCCTTCATCGCCTCGTCCAGGATGTCCACTTGGAGGATATCCCCGCCCGGTTCAAAGACTTTTACCCTCTGGTCCGCCAGGGCCTCTTCAAGATTGGCCATAGTACCTCGGGTGAAATTGTCGTAAACAATGACCTCGCCTACATCTTCCTTGGTCAACTCCTCCACGACATGAGAACCTATAAAACCCGCACCGCCAATTACCAAGATATGGCTCCCAGAAATATCCAATCCCATGTCATACTCTCTTTTCATAAAACCATGTAATTATTTCAAATTGCCTAGGAGATTGAGGAAAGATTCCACTTTATCCTTTTGTTTTCTAATCCTATCCAACAAAATCTCATAATCTTTAACATCACATCCCTTTGTGCTATTTATCTCCTTTCCGAGTATTGTAAACTCTTTTTCGGCATTATCTAGATAACTATCCAAGAAATCTACCTTTGTCTTCAGTAAAGGTAATACCCCCTTGGTCAAGATCAAATCAAAATCCCTTTCTGCTACAAAATAGTCTTTTCGATTCTCGGTGTTCCACGCCTTGTTTACTGCCCCCAATCTCAGCAACTGTTGTACAATCCCCCACACGTTGCTTTTGCTCAGATTCGTGAGTGCGGAAATATCATCTAGGGATAGGGGTTGATTCCGAATATATAAAAGGACAAAAACCTGCCCAATCGCCTCCTTCCAACCGATAAGACGGCAAACCTTTCTCCCAATTCCTAAAAAAATCTCCTCAATTTTTCCAATATTCTTATTATTCATAATTTTCAGAATATTGTATATAAAATTTTCTTCCTTGTCAAGCACTTTTTTCCTTGAGTACAGAAGAAGACCAAAAACCATCGGGCCAAACTAATTTCCAATCCACCCTTTCCAAGGCCATAAGACCATCGTAGAACTATTTCCAACCCTCTACCCAAAGGATCCGGGCATATCTTTCTTCTCTTATCCTCTCAACAATCGGATTCATCTGACACCAAGATATCTCCACGCCTTTTATTACAGGCCTTCGCCGGAACTCAACTCGGCCCCAGATCCCTTTATTTCCTCCAATGTTCCCTTCACCAACTTATATCGCCTGTTACAATAGATACAATGGGCATTATCATTTTCAAATCTTAATGTAGTGCCACACTGGCAGACCCACCCCACCTGGGTTCCGGGGACCCCCATCACCAGGGCATGGTCGGGGACATCTTTGGTCACCACCGCGCCAGCACTGATCATCGCGTAATTTCCTATGGTTAGGCCACATATGATAGTAGCATTGGCGCCGATAGTGGCCCCCTTCCGAACAAGGGTTGGACGAAACTCGTGTTTCCTTTCAATGAATGCCCTGGGACTGGAGACGTTCGTGAAGACGCAAGAAGGGCCGCAAAAGACCTCATCCTCCAGGGTCACCCCTTTGTAGACCGACACATTGTTCTGGATTTTGCACCTGTTCCCGATGTTAACCTCAGGACCTATCATCACGTTCTGACCGATTATGCAGTCCTCCCCTATCTTGGAGCCTTTGAGGATGTGGGTGAAGTGCCATATCTTGGTGCCCCTTCCTATTTGGGCATCTTCATCTACAAAGGCACTCTCGTGAGCGAAATAACCTTCCCTTGCTATCCCCTTGAGAGGTTGTGATCTCTGCTTGGCTACCAATGACCTCTCTGCCTCCTCCAGAACCCTGAGCACCCTCAATCCCTCTTCCCCATCCGTCCTCGGTCTCCTCCTCTCAAGGACGCATTCCACAAAGTGGCTTAATTCTTCCTGCATGGGCTCTTTATGCTCCACCTCCACTGGGTAGTAATCGGCCCTTTGGGCTACTGGGATCTTCCCCTCCTTCCACTCGATTTTATGGGGGTAGATGAAGAGCTTTTCCTCGCTCACATCGTCAAAGACCGCCATAGTCTTGGAGCCCACGACGATGAGCTTTTGTTCCTTAAAGGGGTGAAGCCAGCTTACGAATATATGGGCCTTTACCTGATTCCTGAACTCCAGAGTCGTTAGGGTCACATCGTATACTGCATTGCTCACATAATCACCCCCAAAGGCGGTAACCCGGACTGGCTCCTCGTCCAGAAGACCGAGGATGACAGAAATGTCGTGGGGTGCAAAGCTCCAGAGGATATTCTCCTCCGTTCTGAGCCTCCCTATATTCAACCTGTTGGAATAAATATACTGAATTCTCCCCAGTTCCCCCTGCTGGATCATGTCCTTAAGCCTCATCACTGCCGGGTGATATTGCAAGATATGGCCGACCATCAAGATCTTATCCCGCTTTTGGGCAAGTTCCACCAACTCTTCCCCTTCTCTCACGGTCAAGGCTAGAGGTTTCTCCACAAAGACATCCCTATCCGCCTCCAGAGCAGCCTTCACCAACTCGTAATGAGTCCTGGCAGGGGTGGCTATGGCTACGGCCTTAATCTTCTGATCCGCAAGATTCTCTTCAAAAGACGTAGTGACCTTTATGCCACGGTATTGTTGTCTGTAACCCTGAAGAAGACCTCGATCTTCGTCACATATGGTATGCAAGACTCCCAGCTCATGCAGGTTTCTCAGGATGTTCTTACCCCAATAACCTGCACCTGCTAATCCCACAAATGCATTCACGCCTTGCATACCTTCCCCTTGTGCACTATCCTTTAGCTCGTGTCAATCGGTTTCTCTGCCCTAACTGCCGGATTACCGTTACTGCCCACAATCCCCACAACTCCCCTTGTTTTGATGCCCCTCAGCCGGCATCCGCGGCGATGAACGAGTATTCGGGGAAAATGGGGCCAAAATACCATTTTCTTTCCATCTTTTCTGTGGCTCCACTTCTCTATCTCGGGCAAGAAGGCTGTCGTTCCTTCCGGGAATAGATGGGCATCGACCTTTCGTTCGAATCCGGCGCCTGTATAAACTGCATACCAGAACATGGCTCCGCCGCTGTCAGTTACATGGTCTTTGAACTGTGACCAACCGATATTTGTACGAGATTGACTTTTCTTCCGAGGGGAGCACAAACTCAAAGAGCCCTTTGATCATCTAGCAAATAGTTCCAACACGAAACCAGAAGCGAGATAACGGCAACTATAATCCAGCTTCAGGAAATTGTAAACAGCTTCACTTTATTCTTCCTCTTCCTTAAGTTTTCGAAAATCTTCTCCTTTTCAAGCATCGAGGTTATTAGTGCGGCGCCGGCTCTCAACCTATCTATTTCCCGGTGATCCTTTGCCCTTCTCCCAACGATGTTCTTCCCCTTCACCACCTCCTTATCGTCCACGATGGCGACTAGTTCCATGTCGGTTCCCTGAAGGGTCACATAGGCAACCTCCATCTCTTCACTCACCCCGTAAAAGATCACCCGTTTCACCCCGTGCGATGCCATCTCTAAGAACTTCGCTCCGATCATGGCCTTGAGCCTTGAATAATGGTGAATATTATAGGAAAGAAACGTCATAGTGAGTTTGGCCTTTTCCGCAAATCCCTTGGGTGTCAGGTAGTAGCCAATCCTCCTTGGAGGGACTTTTCTCAATTTGATCCATCCCCGCCGGGCCATCCGTTTGAGACAAGCGTTGGTAACTCCCAAGGCGATCCCAAACTTATTGGATAANNTCCAGAAACTGGAGGTCCCGCATAGATTCAAAGGGTTTAAACGGTACGTTTCTATTGTCCAACCATATGATCTTTAAGTCTCCAATCTCAAGAAAGTCAAGGAAAAAATGTGTAAATGTTAAAAAAGGTTGAAAATCCGCAGAGACGTGGGCTTTCATAGGTGAACAATAGGGGAGGTTTCGACTATGGTAAATTCTTCTTTAACCTTCCCTTGCAGCGTTCTTGAGATTCCTTACTTGACAGAAATAGTGCTTATCCGTAGAATGCGAGAATAATGAAGAAAACGATTCATATCTACCTCTCCAAAGAGATCCTCGTTCCTTTTCTTATCGGTGTGCTGCTCTTTTCGGTCGTCTTCATGATGGGGAAGACGCTCTTCCTCACTGACCTTCTCGTCAACAAAGGCGTGAGCTTCTTCGACATAGGCAAGCTTCTC
>JABAOF010011076.1_pt2 | contig 29656 bp, 20 predicted proteins | sample 7062171 | NCBI WGS metagenome assembly JABAOF01 (sample SAMN14538628, study PRJNA623070) | marine sediment metagenome | biome: marine biome [ENVO:00000428]; feature: marine pelagic biome [ENVO:01000023]; material: deep marine sediment [ENVO:00002113] | place: India: Gulf of Khambhat ...
GCTGCATATAGGTGACTCCCTTTTATAAATATACCCCTTGCCTCTATGCCTCTCAACACATCGAGTCCCATGATTCTTGCACCCTTATCAAACATGATGCGGGAACAGTACAGGTATCTGCCATCCAATGAAAAGATATCGATCTCTTGCTGATTCGGGTGCTCCATTTCCGGCAAAAAAACATAAACCATGCCACTCTCTATAACAAAGCGAAAAAAATGGGTAAGCTGGTCCGGGTAACTGTCGATCAGTTTTTTTAGCGGCTTTCCCTTTAATTGCCGGCTTTGGAAACGCTCTTTTTTCACCCGGCTGTCGATCTTTTTTCTTTTCCGGTCCAGGGAAAAACTGTTGAGGATATTTCCCTCCAGGTCCGCCACGTTTATTTTGTAGGAATCACTCATCCCGTAATAGAGTTTCCCGTTTTTACGGTCATAATCCAGTACCATTGATGGCGCCAGCTCAAGTACCAGCCATAAATAATAGGTCTCTCTGGCTAGCAGGGTAATTCCGCCTTTAAATAGCGGATATGGCGAGATTGTTATTTTTTTACCGGTTTTTATGTTGATCCTGGATAATTCTCCTTTACCGTCGGGTTTGTAAAAAATGGTGGGCACAGCCGAAAGAAATTCATCTTCATCGATAAAAAGCACAGGTGTATTGAGATAATAGTCGTTTCCAAAGGAATTGACATATCTGCCTTTATTGGTAAAACAGTGAATTTTATTGCTGTCCGGGATGAGAACCATATCACCGGCACAGAAGAGGCCCCGCTGCGTTCTTACTTCCCCGGGTCCTTCTCCTTTTTTTGCAAAGGATCCCAGGAATGCCCCATTTTTGTCGAAAATATGGTTGACTTTGTTCCTGTCATTGACATAAACCATTCCTGCTTCATTTACCCGGAACTGCCGGATTCTGCCCATGACTTCGTCACCGGCGTTAGTGATTTCCCAGGTTTTTACCGGCTTAAGATCCCATTCACCCTTTAAGGGTTTATCCGGGTTTTTGACTTCCGCGGAAAGTGAAAATATGGATACCATCAGTATCAAGAAAAACAAATGCTTTTTCATAATGTCCTCAAAGGAATTATATTCCCAAATTCGAGGGTTTTCAAGATGTACGAACCCATTTTTCACGTTTTGGTGAAAGGATTACAAGGTTATCTTTGAGCTGTTCGGAAGAATAGGAATTTAAAAATGGGATAAGAAGCTTAATAATGTTATTGCACGTTGTTGGATTGACTTTTAGCCGAATGACACCAGGATGTTTTTTAAGTGGAAGGATTACCCAATCACCAAAATGTTCGTCAAGAGTAACAAGTATCCGGTTCTCTGTAATTGTTTTCTGCAATATTTGACCGTCATCTGCTCGAGCTTGTCCAACTTCTGAGGCTCGCAGAACATTATGACCTTTGCGGCGCAATTCATTTGCTACATCAAGTGGGAGCATTTGATCAAGATATAGCTTATGCAATTCTGGCATCAATCGTTCTTATTTCTGTATGATCAAGAGAAGACATAGCATAATGTAATGCTGCCTTAATATCTCCCTTCTCCAATTCCGGGTAGTTTGTAAGTAAGGTGTCCCACGATATCCCCTCTGCTATCTGCTCTAGGATAACAGAGACAGGAATCCTGGTTCCTCTTATTACGGGTTTACCATTGCAGACCTTCGGATTAAGCTCAATTCGGTTTGTTTTCATCTTTCATTTACTCCTGAAAAATGCTCAAAATTATTATATCTTCATTTAGTTGTGATGTCAATTGTTAAAAAAGGCAGTAATTCTAATTTTGAATAATTTTGGGGCAACCTTTGATATTTCTCCTTTTATAATTATTTTTATTTTTTTTCAAAATGTGTGTCCGTATGACTTTTATGCCTCGAAAAACGATTGGGACGTGGTACCAATGATTTTTTTACCTCGAAAAATGATTGGGAGGTGCTTCCAATAACTTTTTTGCTTCGAAAAGCGATTGATAAGAAGTGGACAAGCTAGTTTTAGGCTCCATTCCGCAACCAGGATACAGACCTGTGATTTACCAGGTTGCAAGTTAACAGTGCTGTGGGCCATTTTAAATAGTTTCTTCTTGCTTGGCCCTTTGTTTTTGTTTCCTTGTTTATTTTTTCCACAGAAAAACTGAAAAAAAACTTGACAAAAGAACAAAATTTTAAGATATTAATAATGCGCGACCGAACCGTCCGAAGTGGGCGGTGTAGGCCGCGCCAATCCATTCGAACCGGGACATCGGGCTTCAAGCAAGGGTAAACACAAGGTTTACCCCTACGAATGCAAGAAAACGACTATCTGATGTAGGGGCGAACCCTTGTGTTCGCCCGGACAATTGGTAAAATTAGAATTGCTGACCAAATTTATCCTTATTGAAAAAATTCTACATATATGTGATAATTATATCTTATGAAAATTAAATACGATCAGGATGCGGATATTCTTCTGTTATCTCTTCGTGATGAGCCTCCGGTCGATGCGATTGAGGAGCCCGGGGGTGTCATTGTTAATTATGGAGAGGATGGAGAACCGGTCAGTGTGGAATTGCTGAATGCATCGGTTCGGCGGCTAATCAGTCCGGGTGAAGTAAGTGTAACTATCCAAACCAAAAGTGGTGTTAGTTAAAATTCGGTTGGTGCTTGATTCTTTTTGCAATTCTAACGAAATGAAAGACTATCATATTTGTAGTTGTAAATAGGCATCCCTTAGATTTAATTCCAATTCCTCTAATGTCAAACCTTGTGTCATGATTTCAGGATGTTCAAGCAGTTTACCCAGCCAGAATTTATCATCTTTCCAGTATATCATTGTCATTGTGTTGTCTATTTTTTTTTCTTTTACCTTCAAAATCCCACTCATTTTAACCTGTGCTATGTTCTTCTTCTTTCTCCGTCTCCAGGAAACCATCCAGAAATTCTTCAGGGGTTTGGATACTTATTGAAATATCTTCAAAATCTTGTTTATTTCTTGTTACAATCAGGTCGATACCCTCATTTTTACAAGCGGACACCTGGACCGCATCTTCAAAATCGCTCATATCAAGAGAGAAAGCATTATTTATTGTCTCCTTATCGATAATTAGAACTTCAAAGGTATTCAACAAATCTTTAAGATATTCTACCACCTTTTCTTTTTCTAACCCGGCCTTCTTACAAATGTAATACAGGTCTGTTATTGAGGAACCTGAAACGTAAGGGATGAATTTTCTTTTTGCAACTTCCAGTAATGCTTTTTGTGATCTCTCAAAAAAGGGTTCTCTTTTGAGTAGGATATCAAGGATAATATTGGTATCAAAGAATACTTTATAGGCCATATTTATTGTTTATTCGGAGGTTCCTGATTTTCTTTGCATCGATATCCCGTGGAATATTGGTGTTCAGCAATAATCCCTTATATTTTGAAATGAAATCTTTGATTTTTATTTCTCTCGTCTCTCCTACATTCTGGTTTTTCATCGCTTTTCTTTCCATGATTTCAACGGATACTTTTTTATCGTTAAGTGAAGCATATTCCCCTGGTATTTTTATGAACCCGTTTTTAACTATAGTTTCAAAATGAATGCTTTGCATCGTTCTATACCTCTGGCATTTAATATAATCGAATTCTCTGCAAATGTCAACAGGCAGCCGAAACCCGAAGCCCCACAACCCGCTATCCCGCGACAAGCTCGAGGTAACCGTTTACTTACCGGCGCCTTTTTACATCATAGTTTATCACACCAATCAGTGTTTATCAGCGGTTCAGACACTTTTTTTATTTTCTTTATTGAAATTTTCTGTTATTTTTTATAGAATGTATCCATGAAGAATATGGAGAGTATTTCAGGGATAATGCTTGCGAATCAGTTATCTTTGTTTTGGTCATTTGGATTTTGGACATTCGAATTTGTTTCGGATTTCGAAATTCGAATTTCGGATTTAAATGCTTTAAAGCGTGTTACTATGTAAACGAAGGAGTCATGTGATATGAACGAAACGTTTACCTATGATGTCTTCATCAGCCACAGCTCGAAAGATAAGGCGGTGGTGCGGGAGTTAGCGGAGCGACTGAAGGCCGATGGGTTGCGGGTATGGTTTGATGAATGGGAAATTAAACCGGGAGATATAATCGGGCTGAAGATTGAGCAAGGGATAGAACAGTCACGTACGTTAGGCCTGGTGATGTCTAATGCCGCTTTTGAGTCGGAGTGGGTTAAGATGGAACGCCACACGTTGCTGTTCCGCGACCCAACCAATGAACAGCGCCGGTTCATTCCTCTTCTTGTCGAAGATTGTGAAATCCCCGGCACTATCGCTCAATTTTCCTACATAGACTGGCGGGAGAAGAAAAAGGAAGAATACGAAAAACTCCTGGCCGCCTGCTACCCGGAAGGAAAAATAACTGCCAAAACGCGCAAGAAAATACGTAAAAAGAAAGAACTCGTGATTAAAGAGCCAATGATCTTGAAAGGCCATGAAGGCTCGGTTGTGAGTGTCGCTGTAACACCCGACGGAAAAAGGGCGGTGTCGTGTTCAAACGATAAAACCTTGAAATTATGGGATCTGCAATCCCAAAAGTGCATCAAAACATTTAGAGGTCACACTGGCAATATCAAAGGAATCGCAATAGCTCCAGATGGGAAAAAAGTTGTATCATGCTCGAACGATAAAACTCTTAAAGTGTGGGATATGAAATATGAAAAATGCATTGCTACTCTCAAAGGTCATCTTGATCAAGTCAAATGTGTTGCAATAACTCCGGACGGTACAAAGATTGTTTCCGGTTCCAAAGATAAAACCCTGAAAATATGGGACCTAAATACCGGAAAATGCCACAAAACGCTTGAGGGGCATACAAATTGGATTTGGAATTGGTCGGTGGCAGTGACACCTGATGGAACTGCAGCTGTGTCTGGTTCAATTGACAAAACCATTAAAGTGTGGGCTTTGGATACCGGAGAATGTCTTAGAACGTTTATAGGTCACACTGGTAGTATAAAGGGAGTTGTGGTTACACCAGACGGAAAGAAGGTTGTGTCTGGTTCTCATGACAGGACACTAAAAGTATGGAGCCTGGAAACCGGAAAATATATTGCTTCATTGGAGGGACACAATGATAACATCTATGATTTAGCAATAACCCCCGACGGTAAGCGAATTTTGTCATGCTCGAAGGACAGAACCCTGAAAGTGTGGGACGTAAAATCCGGTCAATGCCTTGCGACTTTGGAAGGACATACCCGTGCCGTTTTGGGAATAACGGTAACACCCGATGGTAAAAAGGCAATATCAGGTTCTCAAGACGGAACTCTAAGGGTATGGGAGTTGCCTGATTTTGCTGTCGGAATCGAAGCCGTTGAGACTGCCCGTTATACCAATGCCAAGGTGGTGCTGGTGGGCGAGTCGGGCGTGGGCAAAACCGGGCTGGCAATTCGCCTTGCCGAAAACCGTTGGGAAAAGACCGATTCCACTCACGGCATGACCGTCTGGCAACTTGGACTGCCTGGAATGGAAACTTCTCCAATGGATAGAGAAGTGTGGCTCTGGGACTTTGCCGGGCAGCCGGATTACCGGCTGATCCATCAACTCTACATGGACGAAACCGCCCTGGCCCTGATGGTCATCGACCCCCAACGGGATAACCCCTTTGATAACCTGGGCCACTGGGAAAAAGCCCTGGAATCCGCTGTTAAACATGACCCTGCCAGGCTGCTGGTGGCAGGCCGCTGCGACCGGGGCGGCATTACCGTGAGCAAAGACAAATTGAAGCAATATTGTAACGCCCGCGGTTACAGCGATTTCATCGACACCGCAGCCAAAACCGGTGATGGCTGCGAAAAATTAAAGGAAATGATCGCATACCATATCCCCTGGGAACGCCTGCCATGGACTGCCACCCCACAATTGTTTAAAATAATCAAAGATGCCATCATCCATATTAAAGAAAAAGAAATTGTCCTGGCCCGAATTTCGGAACTGCGGCAGCGGCTGCAACTGGAATTAAAAGACGAGATCATCGAGGAAAAAGACCTGCGCGCCGTAGTCGGACTGCTGGTCGGGCAGGGAATCGTCCAGAAACTGGATTTTGGCGATTTTGTGCTGCTTCAACCGGAACAAATCAATAACTACGCATCCGCCGTTATCCGCTGCGTACGGGAAAATATCGACGAGATCGGTGCGATTGCAGAACTGGCAGTGTTAGAAGCTGATTTTGATTTCAAAGATATGGAACGATTAGATGAGGCCGATGAAAAAATCCTGTTGCGTGCAATGGTGCAAACCTTCCTGGACCGCTCCTTATGCCTCAGGGAAGAAACACCCCGGGGCACACAACTAGTTTTCCCCTCATATTTCAAACAGGACAGGCCCGATATCCCCGAGCATCCCAACATTTGTGTCACTTACGGCTTCAAAGGAATGCCCGAAGAAGTATATACCACCCTGGTGGTACGGCTTTATTACACACTTGATTTCGAATTAGACCAGCTCTGGAAAGATGCGGCGGATTTTAAATCCCTGGGCGGCAAACGAGTCGGCTTCAATATGACTAAAAAGGGAGACGATAGCGCGGAAATCAAAGTCTACTTTGGGCAAGATGTGCCGTTAGAAACCCAGGTGTCGTTTATTAAATACATCCACGAACACCTTTTGAAACGGGCAAAAGAAGTCACCCGCGTGCGCTCCTACGTCTGCCCCCACTGCGACACACCATTGGAAAACCGGGAAGCCATTAAAAAACGCTTAGAGACGGGCAAAAAAGATATCATCTGCGGCATGTGCGAAGAACGGGTGCCGCTCATCGACCTTATCGAAGAGAAATTCGCTTCGGATGAGTTTTGGCGCAAAGTGCAAGAAATGGATGCCAAAGCCCAAATCAACATCGACAACGAGAGCCGCGAACTGATTCTTGTAGGCCACGCATATTCTATGTCCGGCGAAGCCGGGCAAATTTTCCGCCGAATTTCAGAATCCGACTGGGGCCTCGACGGAGAGATCGAATTCAAAAACGACAAAGGCGAAGCCAGCGGAAAACGGGTTTATCTCCAACTCAAACACGGCGATTCCTATCTCTACAAACGACAAAGAGACGATGAAGAAATTTTTACCATCAAAAACCCACGGCATGCCGAATACTGGCAGGCCCATAAATACCCGGTCATGCTGGTGATTCGCACCTCAGACGGCGAAATCCGCTGGATGAATGTAACCGATTATCTCAAGCACCACGGCAAAAATACGAAACAAATCATCTTCAAAGGCGAACCTTTCACCGCCCTCAATGTAGCACGGTTAAGAGACAAACTGTTTCGCTAACTGTTTTTTCACTACGAAGGCGGTCAGCGACCGTAGCCGAAAAACGAAGAACACGAAGTTTTGGCTTTTGCCACAGAGAGCACAGAGATCACAGAGAGAAAATTATATAAAAACTCTGTGTCCTTAGTGGTTTTGCGATTAAATAAGTTTTACTAGTTGATTTTTCTCATGATTTATGCTATTCAATAACCGCAACCGGTCAAAGTAGTGGAGGTTCGTTTGATAAATGAATAAGATGCATATGGAGTATTTTGAGAAAGAAGATATTCTGTACCTGGTCATCTCTGATGAACCAGAAGCAGGGAGTGTGGAGCTCAGCCCAAACATAACAGCAGAGCTAAACGAAAAAGGCGAGCTGATTGGTATCGAGATACTTAAAGCAAGCTCATATGTAAGGGATTCCATAATGGAGGCATCTCAAGCAAAAATGCTAAAGCTTACCCAAGCCCAATCTGCTTGATGGTTTGGTAGAAATGATTAAAGAATCAAATCGACACGAACTCTCCTATCGCACGGCCATTCTGAAAAAACTAATGCCCTCCGTGCGGATCTACTAACCGCTATTTTTTCTACAGGATGGGCAGAAATACATGAGAACTCAAAGAACATTTAACCTGCCCATCCTGAACTACTATTAGAACTCTATCAGAACTTATTGCCTCCGGCGGCCAGGGGCTCTTTTTAGAAAAAACCGCCCCTGGACCCCACAAAAACTTTTCATACACGGTCAATCACTGTACTATGCTTCTCAACTTATTGCCCCATTGGGACCATCTGTATTCCGTTTCCAAAGAAGGGTTTGGAATTTCGGTCATTGTAATTTGTTTGTAATTTGGAATTTGTAATTTGTAATTTCCATGCTTTCTTCTCTTCTCCTTTTCTTCCCCTCCTATCTTCATGTCCCTTCGCTTTTCGGCTGCGGTCGCCGACCGCCTTCGTGGCTAATTAAAAAACTGTCCGCAGGCGTACACCTGTGTGCCATCAGCGTACAGTCCAGGGAAAAGAAATGATGAGTGATGAGTGATGAGTGATGAAAATTCGTACTTTTCTTATCTTTCCGCAATTCCATTATTCAACATCTCAGGCGCTTTTTCAGCCTTCCGGTTTTTTTCATTCCCTTCATCATTCATCATTCATAATTTATCATTTATTCTTCCTGTCCTGGCATCATTCTTGCATACCATATATCTAGGAGAAATAAACCATGGGTATGGATAAACCGATTGAAAAAAAGAAATGGCCGCCCAAACGGATTATAACCTACAGCATTATCGGAATTTTTGTCCTGGTAGTCGGCTACCAGATTATATTCAAAACCGGGACTTCAAGTCTCAATGTCAAAGCAGAACGCACCACCATCTCCAAAGTAGAACAAGGACCATTCCAGGAGTACATCCCTGTAATCGGAATCGTACGCCCCCAATACAGCGAATACCTTAGCGCAGTAGAGGGCGGACGGGTAGAGCGACTGTATGTGGAAGCCGGTGCCATGGTGAAAAAAGGCGATAAGATTCTTAAATTGTCCAACACCAACTTGCTGATGTCCCTGCTGAATAACGAGGCCATGATTAACCGGGCCAGCAATGATCTCAGGGCCACCCGCCTCCAGTTGGAACAAAACCGCCTGGCACTGGAAAGCCAACGAACCGATGCGGATTACTATCTAACCCGCATCAAGCGAAAATTCGAACGCTACGAAGTCCTGTACAAAGAAAAAATGATCTCCAAACAGGAATTCGACGAGTTCAAAGATGAATACGAATACCAGAAGAAAAAAAGAAAATTAACCATCGAAACCCAGGAAAAAGACTTGAAGTTCAGAGAACAACAGGTGAAACACCTGGAAACCTCAGTGAAGCGAATGCAGGAGAACCTCGATTTGGTAAAACAACAGTTGGAAAACCTGACCATCCGGGCCCCAATTTCCGGTCACCTGACCGCGATGGATGCTGAAGTAGGACAATCCAAAACTCCGGGACAACGACTGGGTCAGATCGATAAACTGGAAGGTTTTAAAGTGAGAGCAGAGATCGATGAACACTATATCAATCGCATTGAAAAAGGACGAATCGGGCGGTTTGATTTTGCGGGGAAGACATATGAAATGGCAGTGGCAAAAGTCTTCCCGGAAGTGAAAGATGGAAAATTTGAAGTAGACCTGGAGTTTACCGGCCAGGAGGCCGTAGGCATCCGGCGAGGACAAAGCATTCATCTCCGGCTGGAATTAAGTGAAGCCTCTGAAGCCATCCTGTTGGCCAGGGGGGGATTTTACCAGACCACGGGCGGTAATTGGGTATTTGTGCTGGATAAATCCAGGGAATTTGCAGTTAAACGCTCCATCCGCCTGGGCCGTCAAAACCCGCGATATTTTGAGGTCCTTGAGGGACTGGACCCCGGAGAAGAAGTGATTACATCATCGTATGAACATTATGGCAATAATGAACGCCTGGTTTTAAAATGAAATATGCATTTACAATGCGGTAATAAGCCAACATGCTTTACATATTGCATGTCCCACCGCAGGTGATTTTGGTTTCAAGCGAAGTCTTGAAGCAAACGTAGTGAAATTAGGAGAATAAGAATGATCGAAACAAAGAATTTAAAGAAAATCTACACCACCGAAGAAGTGGAAACCACGGCTTTGAATAAAGTCAATTTAAAGGTACAGGAGGGAGAATTTGTTGCAGTAATGGGCCCTTCGGGCTGCGGCAAGTCCACACTGTTAAACGTCCTGGGGCTGCTGGATAACCCTTCGGAAGGCGAGTATATCTTCCTGGACCATGAAGTCTCAAGGTTTTCCGAAAAAAAACGGGCCCAATTGCGTAAAAAGAATATCGGGTTTGTATTCCAGAGCTTCAACCTCATCGATGAATTAACCGTATATGAAAATGTAGAACTCCCACTGCTTTACCTCAAAGTTCCCACTTCGGAACGTAAGAAAAAAGTTAACGAGGTCCTGGAAAAAATGCAGCTCATCCCCAGGAAGAATCATTTCCCGCAGCAGTTATCCGGTGGACAACAGCAGCGGGTGGCTGTGGCACGGGCAATCGTCGGCGACCCTAAATTGATCCTGGCGGACGAACCCACCGGGAACCTGGATTCTGCCAACGGTGAAGAAGTCATGAAAATGCTCACCAAACTCCATGAATCCGGGACCACTATCGTGATGGTAACCCATTCACCGGCCTATGCAGAATACAGTCAACGCACCATTCACCTGTTCGACGGCCATATCGTCACAGAAAATGTCAACGAAGAATTCCATTTGTGAAGAGCGGAGAGCATAGAGCCTGGAGCGTAGAGTAGTATATTACGTAAGATTTAAGAAATAAAAAATACAGCCCTGTATATAAGAGGACAGGATTAGTGTATCCAAAATTATAGGTAAATGAAGGTAAGACGTGAACAGAGGTAAGTAAAAAAAATGAAAAAAGTGATTGTTTATTTGATTGTACTGGTGCTGCTTTTGCTCTATGCGACAATTTAAACTCGCATAGAGCAGAGCGCACCGGACAGCGAGTTTCTTGCTCTAAACCAGCATTTAGGAGGTGCTTATGTTTAAAAACTATCTTAAAACGACATTAAGAAACATTGTAAGGCACAAAGGATATTCGTTTATCAATATCGCCGGTCTTGCCATTGGCATGGCTTGTTGTATTCTCCTGGTGGTTTATATCAATTCCGAACTTAGTTTTGATAAGTACCACGAGAATGCCGACAGGATCTACCGTCTATGTGTGCATAATAAAATAGGAGGGACAGAAGTTACAGGGTCAGCTTCCAATGCTACTGCTGCCCTGGCTCTGCGGGACGGTTACCCGGAAGTGGTCAATACGGTAAGATTCGGCTGGATGTCCCGCCCCGTTGTCAAATACAAAGATAAACAATTCCTCGAAACCCGAATCCGTTATGCCGATGATTCTGTCTTCGATATATTTTCATGGCCAATGGTCAAAGGCGATCCCCGCACGGCTTTGACAGTGCTTTATTCCATCGTGATAACCGAGGATATGGCAAAAAAGTATTTCGGCAATGAAGAACCCCTGGGAAAAATTTTAAGGTTCAACGAAAGCGAAGACTATGCGGTTACAGGGGTTATAAAGAATATACCGATAAATTCCCATTTTCTCTTTAATGCGCTCTGTTCATTCAAAACGTTGTATGTCCGGGACGAAACGGTTTCTCCTATCCTTACGGACTGGATATCATTTAATTTCAGTACCTATGTTCTCTTGAAAAAAGATGCGGATTACAGGGAGCTGGAAAAGAAATTCCCGGCACTGCTTGAAAAGCATGCGGGTGAGCGGATGCGGGCAAAGGGCGCCAGCACTGAGTTCTTCCTGCAGCCGTTAAAAGAGATACGCCTTTATACCCCGGGACGGCAGGGAAACGATGCGATTCTTTATATCTATATCTTTTCGGCCGTTGCCCTTTTTGTGCTGCTCATTGCCTGTGTTAATTTTATGAATCTTTCCACGGCCCGATCATCCAACCGGGCGTTGGAGGTTGGTATTCGTAAGGTATTGGGTGCTGACCGGCGAAGATTGAGGGTGCAATTTCTCATGGATGCACTTATTTTAAGCTCCTTTTCAATGGTGGTGGCACTGATTTTGGTGGAAGCCGGCCTGCCCCTCATCAGTTCTTTAGCCGGGCGGCCTCTGGCTCTCAATGTAAATGAAACGCCCTGGCTTATTCCCGGCATTATCGGGTTGACCCTTTTTACCGGGATCCTGGCCGGCGGTTACCCGGCTTTCTTCCTCAGCGTTTTCCAACCCATCAACGTATTGAAAGGTGATTTGAAATCCGGCACCTCTCATTCCCGTTTGCGTGGTATTCTTGTGGTGACGCAGTTTGCCATATCCATCGTCCTTATTATCGGAACAGCTATCATGATCAACCAATTGAATTACATGAAAACCAGGGATCCGGGTTTTGATAAGGAACATGTGGTCGTTCTGCCCATGATGGATGATCATATCAGGAACATGCTGCCGGTGATCAAAAAGGAACTGAAAACCTATCACGGTGTCTTAAATATATCAGCCTCCTCCACGCTGCCGGGGTGGGGGACGCAGATCAATGACAAGATCCCGGAAGGATTTACTCAGGCCACCACGCAGTTGATGGACGATGTAAATGTCGATATCGATTTTATCCCTACACTGGGAATGAAGATCACGGCCGGGAGAAATTTTTCAAAGGATTTCGGTGCGGATGAGAGAGAGTCGGTGATAATTAATGAAACGGCTGTCAAACGATACGGTTGGAAAGAGCCGTTGGGAAAAACTATAAAAGTATCGGCACCGTCCGGGATAGGCGGATGGCTGCCCAGGAAAGTGATTGGGGTGGTCAAAGATGTTCACATACACCCAATCACCAGCACCATCGAGCCCCTTATTCTTAGTAATGTGCCGGATCATCGGTTTAATCCGCTCCAGGTTATCGTTGTCAGGATCAAACCAGGTGATATAAAAGCTGCCATGGATTTTTTAAAACGAAAATGGGAGGCACTGGTTCCCCACATGCCGTTTAATTCCTTTTTCATGGACGCATCGTTTGACCGGCAATTCAGGAATATAGAAAGGTCAAGGAAAATTCTTTCTTATTTTACTTTTCTTGCCATTTTTATTGCCTGTCTCGGTTTGTTGGGGATGGCATCTTTCACCGCTGAGAGACGGACAAAAGAGGTGGGTATCCGCAAGGTAATGGGGGCAACAGTTGCCGGTATTATCCTGCTTTTAACAAAGGAGTTCACGAGATTGGTAATCCTGGCCAATCTTTTTGCCTGGCCCGCTGCTTATTTGGTTATGAATAACTGGATCCGGAATTTTCCTTACCGGACTTCCATTGGCATCTGGAGCTTTATCCTGTCCGGTGGAATGGCGTTGGCCATTGCATGGTTGACCGTAAGTTACCGGGCCATCAAAGCAGCCAAAGCCAACCCGGTGGACGCCCTGCGCTATGAATGAGCTATTAGGAGGTGCTTATGTTTAAAAACTATTTAAAAGTGGCGTTAAGAAATATTTTGAGGCATAAAGTTTATTCACTTGTCAATATCCTGGGACTTACTATAGGCATCGCTGCTGTAATTCTCATTTTATTGTACGTGCAGTATGAATTCAGCTTTGACCGGTTTCATGAAAAATATGACCGCATTTATAGGATTACCAGGGGAGGAAGTCACGAGGGGTCCAGCCCGGCGGTGCTTACTCCCAAACCGTTGGCCCCGGCATTAATGGATGAATTCCCGGAGATCATTTCCGCCGTACGGGTAAAACTCAGACGGAATATGTTGGTTTCATACGGAGAGAAGAACTTCATTGAAAAACGGTTCTTTTTTACAGACCCCGGTATATTTAAAATATTTTCCTTTAAGTTGGTAAAGGGTAACCCGGAAACCGCGTTAAAGGAACCATATTCCATCATCTTATCGGAACAGTCGGCGAAAAAATATTTTGGAAATGATGACCCCATAGGCAAAATATTACTGTGCAAAGGAACTCACCATTTTAAAGTCACCGGCATTCTAAAAGACATACCCAAAAGCTCACATTTAATCATGGACTTTGTTGCGCCCTTTGAAGATTATTTTTCTTTTCCCGGGAACACCTTAACCGGCTGGAACCAGAATACTTACTTAACCTATATCCTTTTAAGTAAAGATGCCGACCCGGCAGAATTGGAACGTAAATTCCCCGCGATGATGAGAAAACACGTAAAACAAGACCATCCGTCTTATAAACGGATTATGGATGATCCTTTATCTATTCAACCGTTGTCGAAAATCCATCTTTATTCGCATTTGCTGGGTGAAATATCGGCAAACGGTGACATAAAATACATCTACCTGTTTACCGCCATTGCCCTTTTGATCCTGGTGATGGCCTGTATCAATTATATGAATTTAGCCACGGCGCGTTCTGCTCCCCGCAGTCGGGAAGTGGGAATAAGAAAAATAGCCGGTGCCAAAAGAAACCAGTTAATCAAGCAGTTTTTGGGAGAATCCTTAATACTTACGTTTATTGCTTTCTTATGTTCAATCCTGGTGGTGGAATTCTTTTTACCTGCCTTCGGTTCTTTTGTTGAACGGGATTTAAGTTTAAATTTACCGGGAAACCTTCCCTTTGTACTGGGTATATTGGCCTTGATGGTGCTGGTTGGCCTCCTGGCGGGAAGTTACCCCGCACTGCTGCTTTCATCCTTTAAACCGGTTTCCATACTGGGTGGAAAATACAGCAGCGGCCGGAGAGGTACACCACTGAGAAATATTCTCGTGGTCACCCAGTTTACCATTTCAATCGTGCTGATCATTTGTACGGTAGTTATTAAAAACCAGTTGGGTTTTATAAAAAATAGGGACCTCGGATACGACAGAGATCAGATCGTGGTCATACCCATGAAGGACAGCGAAGCCCGTAAGAAAGCGGGAACAATAAAAACTGAATTACTGCGAAACCCTGACATTTTATATGTTTCTACATCCAGCACCCTGCCCGACAGCACCAACGCCATCCTCAGGGTGGACTGGCCGGGTAAACCTGAAGATGTTGAAAGGTTTATGTTTGCAGGTTTTGTCGATTATGATTTTGTCGATCTTTTCGGGATAAAAATCGTGGCAGGAAGAAATTTCTCAAGAGATTTTCCCTCAGATAAAAACGGGGCCTTTCTGCTGAATGAGTCCGCGGTAAAGTATTTGGGCTGGAAGTCACCGCTGGGCAAAGAGTTCGGCAGAGGGGAGAGGAAGGGGAAGATCGTGGGAATTATGAAAGACTTTCATTTAGTGCCGTTACACCAAAAAATAAAACCGCTTCTTTATTACCTGGAGCTGAAAAGTCCTATTTTCTACCTGTCGGCAAAAATAAAAACCGCGCGAATTCCCGGTACCCTGGCGTTCCTGGAAGAAAAAATGAAAACCTTTTCCCCCAGGTATCCCTTTGAATACCATTTCTTTGATGACATTTTCGCCAGGGCTTACAAAATGGAGCAAAAATTGGGAAGTGCTTTCAGTGTGTTTGCTTTTATTGCGGTTTTAATCGGCTGCCTGGGTTTATTGGGGTTGGCTTCTTTCACCGCGGAGCAAAAAACCAAGGAGATCGGCATTCGCAAGGTATTGGGTTCAACGGTTTCCGGGATTGTCCTGCTTTTCTCCAGGCAATTCCTTAAATGGGTAGTAGTGGCCAATATCATTGCCTGGCCGGTGGCGTTTTATGCCATGAACAAATGGCTGCAAAATTTTGCCTACCGAACAACCCTGGGGATTGAAATATTTATCCTATCCGGGTTGATTGCCCTGTTCATTGCGATGGTAACTGTCAGTTATCAATCCATCAAAGCAGCCACCGCCAACCCGGTGGACGCACTCAGGTATGAGTAACAGGAGGTAGAAAATGGGAAAAAACAGCCACAAAGACACGAAGACACAAAGGAAAGAATTGTTTTATAATAAATCATTTCGTGTATCTTCGTGTTTTTTACCGCATTGTAAATGCCTTCGTGGCTAAAAATAGGAGATAAAAAATGAAAGAGGTAGTCATTCAAATACCCACGTTTGAGGACGAACAAAACATCGAAATCGACGTGAGAATAAACGGCAAAAAAAGACGGTTAAAGTACCGCGTGGAAATCATTTCCTGGGAAGAAGGAGAAGATTCCACGGAAGCCAAAGTCGATGTGTTAAAACAGGTGATCAAAGAACACGACAAAGACTGGAAACTGATTCAAATCGGGGTTCCTTCGGAAAACCGTATCCCGGTTATGTTCATGGAAAAGCATAAAGCAGCGGAAACAAATGAAAACGAATAAATCTTAAATGGAGGAAATTACATGATCAAATTGAAAGGAATTATGAAATACTATAAAACCGGGTTTGGCAGGACATATGTGCTGCGGGATGTTGACCTGGATGTGGAAGCGGGTGAATTTGTGACGGTTATGGGCCCTTCCGGAGCCGGGAAGTCTACGCTGCTGCACATTGTCGGCATGCTGGACACCGCTTCCGACGGGGAATACTATTTCGAGGATCAAACGGTTCATGAACTCAATGAAAAAAATCGAACGCGGCTTCACCAGTTAAATATCGGTTTTATTTTCCAGAGTTACCATTTGATCGATAATTTGACCGTGTATGAAAACCTGGAGACCCCCTTGTTGTACAAAAAAGTCAAGACATCCGAGCGCAAGGGGTTGGTGGCGGAAATGCTGGACCGGTTTAATATCGTGGCTAAAAAAGACCTTTTCCCCGATCAATTGTCCGGGGGTCAGCAGCAGTTGACAGCCGTGGCCCGGGCCATTATCATGAAACCCAAGATTATCCTGGCAGACGAACCCACCGGCAACCTGAATTCGGAGCAGGGACAGGAAATCATGGAGCTGCTAACCAGGCTGAACAAAGAAGGAACCACTATTATCCAGGTCACCCATTCCGAAAGAAATGCGTCTTACAGCAGGCGGATTATCCACCTGTTGGACGGCCGGGTCGTTAAAGAAGAGTAGTGCCATGCTATCTATTGGCAATTTAAAATGCTCCATTTTGCAGGAATGATCCAAATGTTTTTAAATTCGAAGCACGAAGCACGAAATTCGAAACAAATTCAAATGATCGAAATTCAAATGACCAAAACAAAAAAATTACCTCGTACCGGTGTTCTTGTTTTGAATTTTGAAAATTTGAATTTCGGATTTGTTTCGGATTTCGATATTCGGATTTCGGATTTATTATTCTTATCCGTCAATTAATCATTGACACGACACCAGGAGGTCATCATGTTTGTCAATTATTTAAAGATTGCTATAAGAAACTTTATAAAACAAAAAGGATATACGTTTATTAATATCTTCGGTTTAGCCATTGGTATGGCGATTTCTATCTTCATCTTGTTATGGGTTCGGGATGAGTTGAGTTTCGACCGGTTTCATGAGAATTCGGACGACATATATCGAGTTATACTGGATGGAGGCAAGGCATCCCCGAAGCATGAGGCAGTCAGTCCGGCCCCCCTCGCCGCTGCTATGAAAGAAGAATATCCGGATGTAGTGAAATCCACGAGAATCCTGCCCTGGCGAAGGGTCCTGCTGACATTCAAGAAAAAACAATTCAAGGAAGGATGCGCCATGGTGGATGCGGATTTCTTCACTATGTTCGACTTTCCTTTTATCAAAGGAAATCGCAAAACCGCTTTTAAGAATAAAAATTCTATCATCATTTCCAAACGATTAGCAAAAAAAATCTTTATTCATAAAGACCCGATGGGAAAAGTCCTTAATGTTAACAACAGGGATGATTTCATTGTTACCGGCATCATTGAAAATGTACCCCACAACTCTCATTTGACATTCGATTTTCTTATCCCTTTCAGCAAACTCAAAGACTGGGCAAAAGTGTCTATTGACAATTGGGGCAATATTTCCTTTTTTACCTACCTCTTATTGGCTAAAGATGCAAAAATTCCCGAGATGAACCGAAAACTGAATGAATGTGTAAGAAAACACAACGCCAGAGATCAGAACAGCTATTACCTTCAACCGTTAACCCGCATCCATCTATATTCCGACTTTAATTTCGACATGGGTGGACACGGCGACATCCAGTATGTCTATATTTTCTTCATCGTCGCCATATTTATCCTGCTGCTGGCCTGTATAAATTTTATGAACCTGGCCACGGCACGGGCAATCACTAGAGAAAAGGAAATCGGTATGAGAAAAGTGGTGGGGGCAAGAAAAAAAGACATTATCAAACAGTTTTACGGAGAATCTTTTTTAATGGTGATTGCAGCGCTTTTTATTGCCGTGATTATGGTAGAATTATTTTTCCCGGTATTTAATAACCTTATTGGCAAGCAGCTAACCATCGATTATTTCGATCCGAAAATTGTTGCCGGTCTTATTTTGTTCGTCATGCTGACGGCGGTGACTGCCGGAAGTTACCCGGCAATCTACCTTTCATCTTTCAAACCGACAGGGATTTTTAAAAGCTTTAAACGTGCCGGAACCAGGGGGGCTGCTTTCAGGAAAATATTGGTGATCTTCCAGTTTTCCCTTTCCATTATCTTTATAATCGGAACAGCGGCGGTTTATAAACAGCTTCAACTGATAAAACATTCTCATTTAGGCTTCGATAAAGAAAATTTAATCTATTTGTACATGGGAAACGACCTGGCAAAGAATTATGATTCCATTAAAAATCGACTGCTGCAACATCCCGGTGTCCTGGGGGTGGCCGCTTCAAACTATGTCCCTATTCATATCGGCTCCGGGACATCGGGTGCGGATTGGGAAGGCAAAAAACCAGACGAACGGGTGCAGATGCAAATTATTGAAGTGAACCATGATTTCTTGGAAACCTATAAAATGGAGATGGCGCAGGGGAGGTTTTTTTCAAAGGAGTTTCCCACGGACCCCGCCGAAGCCATTATCGTTAATCAAGCTGCCGTAAAAGCCATGGGCATGGAATCTCCTTTGGGGAAGAAATTCAGTCATGGAGGAAACTATAAAATCATCGGGGTAATAAATGATTTCCATTACAAATCCTTGCGTATGCCGGTGGAGCCGTTGATGGTAAAATTTGACACCCAAAGGAGCCGCTATCTCAGCGTCAGGATAAAACCCGGGAGTATTGAGAGTATCGTAAAATTACTGGAAAAAACCTGGAAAGAATTCCGGCACAGGTTTCCCTTTGAGTACCGTTTCCTGGATGAAACCATTGAACATTTATATAGAGCGGAAAAACGCATGGGTGAGTTTTTTAGATATTTTGCCCTGCTTGCCATTATCATATCCTGCCTGGGGCTGTTTGGCCTGGCGTCCTTCACGGCCGAACGCCGAACCAGGGAAATCGGTGTACGAAAAACCCTGGGCGCGTCTGTGATCGCGATAATGACGCTTTTTTCAAAAGAGTTTGCCAAATGGATTTTACTGGCAAATATCATTGCCTGGCCCACCGCATATATTGTCATGAATAAATGGCTGCAAAATTTTGTCTACCGGGCAGTCATTGGGTTGGACATATTTATATTTTCTGCGCTGCTGGCCCTGGTCATTGCCCTGTCAACCGTCAGTTATCAGTCTGTCAGGACTGCCCTTACCAATCCCGTGGAGGCATTGAGGTATGAATAGCAGGGAACTTTTAGGAGGCACCTATGTTTAAAAATTATTTAAAAATCACGTTTAGAAACATTATCCGGTTAAAAGGATTTTCGTTTATCAATATCTTCGGGTTGGCAGTAGGAATGGCTGTCTGTATTCTCATACTGCTGTGGGTTCAATTTGAGTTGAGCTATGACAGGTTTCATAAAAATAGCGATGATCTTTACCGGATCATTAAAGTATGGCGAAAGGGCGAAGTCGCTCACCAGGCGGTAACACCCGCACCCCTTGCCCCGGCCTTAAAAGAAGAATTCCCGGAAATCATTGCAGCGGCGCGGTTTTATTCCACAGGAACATGGCTGCTAAAACACGGCGAAACCGCTTTCTATGAAAACCGGGGCGTTTTCACCGACCCCTCGGTTTTCCACATGTTTTCCTTTTTCCTGGTAAAAGGAAATCCCCAAACCGCACTTTCCCATCCCAATTCCATTGTACTTACAGAAACAATGGCAGCCAAATATTTCAATGATGAAGACCCGATGGGAAAAACCCTCCGGGTGGACAATCAATATGATTTTTTCGTAACCGGGGTCATGAAAAACCTTCCCCCCGATTCCCATATTCAATTTGATTTTGCGGTCCCTTTCCTCCATGTGGGCCGGGAAGGGCTAATGGGGTGGCTGGCCCAGGAAACACTGGTGGATTGGCATAATACTTCCTTCTACTCATACGTATTGCTCAAGAAAAATACACCATATAAAGCCGTTAACCAAAAGATTTCCAACTATTTAAAAAAACACATCCCCGATTCCACGTCTTCACTCTACCTCCAGCCCTTTAAACGCATCCACCTGCATTCTTCGCACCTGGTGGGCGGCAGCATACCGGGAAGCGGTGATATTTCCTATATTTATCTTTTTTCGCTCATGGCGTTTATTGTTTTACTCATCGCCTGCATCAATTTTATGAACCTGGCAACGGCCCGGTCCAGCACCCGGGCAAATGAGATCGGCGTGCGAAAAGTGGTGGGAGCACGGCGGACTAACATTATCGGCCAATTCCTGGGGGAGTCCCTTCTTCTCTCTTTTATTGCCATGATATTGGCTGTCATGTTAGTGGAACTATTCCTACCTGCCTTTAACACGCTGACAGGAAAAATGTTAACCCTGACTTCGGGCCTGACGGGTAACCTGCCAATTCTCCTGGGCTTATTGATTGTCACTCTCTTTACCGGTCTTGCCGCCGGAAGTTATCCCGCCTTGTTCCTCTCATCTTTTCAGCCGGAAAAGGTATTGAAAGGCACATTAAAATCAGGGGCAAAGGGTTACCTGCCCAGGAAAGTTCTTGTGATTTTTCAATTTTCTCTTACTATTATTTTTATCTTTAGTACCATTGTAATCTCAAACCAGCTTAACTATATGCAAAATAGGAAATTGGGATTTGAAAAGGCACATTTAATTTCTATGTCGATCCCCCAGGCCCATAGACAGGACTACCAATCTCTCAAGAATGAATTATTACAAAATTCCTCTATTGTAAATGTAACGGCTTCGGCGAGCCTTCCCACCTACGGCCGCGATATCTCTACACTGGGTGTCAGCTGGAAAGGCAAGGACCCCAATCAAAATATACTCATGCGCGGGGTCGGTGTGGATTATGATTTTATTGAGACCTTTAAAATGGAAATGGCAGCAGGCAGAAGTTTCTCTAAGAAGTTTTCCGCCGACAAATCAAATTATATATTAAACGAAGCAGCAATAAAAGCAATGGGAATTCAATCGCCGCTGGGAAAGCACTTTACCCTGTGGGATAAAACCGGTACCATTATCGGCGTGGTGAAAGATTACAACTTCAGGTCCCTTCATTTCAAAATAGAACCGTTACTCTTAAGACTTTATGAACCCCAATGGTTGAATTTTATGTTTATCAGGATTAAATCGGAACACATCCCCCAAACGTTGAATTTCCTGGAAAGTAAATGGAAAACGTTTGCGCCCGGTTATCCGTTTCAATATCGTTTTGTGGATGACTCCCTTGACAGGATGTATACAACGGAAAAGCGCATAAGAACAATGTTCAACTATATAACGTTTTTAGCCATATTCATTGCCTGTCTCGGTTTATTTGGCCTGGCGTCGTTCCTGGCGGAGCAGCGGACAAAAGAAATCGGTATTCGTAAAGTGTTGGGGGCAACTGTTTCCGGTATTGTCCTGCTTTTTTCCGGGAAATTGGTAAAATGGGTAATGATCTCCAATATCATTGCCTGGCCCGCGGCTTATTACCTGATGAGCCGTTGGCTGCAAAATTTTGCCTATCGTACCGAAATCCACATGGGAATATTTATTTTTTCAGGTCTCACTGCGCTGTTGGTTGCCCTGCTGACGCTGAGTTACCAGTCCATCAAAGCAGCAACCGCCAACCCGGTAAAGGCACTGAGGTATGAGTAGTAAAGCGCAGGGGGCAGGGAACTCTTAGGAGGTGCTTATGTTTAAAAATTATTTGAAAATCGCCTTGAGAAACATTAACCGCAGCAGGATATTTTCCTTGGTCAACATCCTGGGGCTTTCAATTGGAATGGCATGTGCCATTTTGGTTTCTTTGTTCGTGATAGATGAACTGAACTACGAAAACTTCCATCTACATGCAGACCGTATTTATAGAGTTGTCTCAGACGATTATATCGGGACACCGGCCCCACTGGCATCGGCCCTGAAGCGAGGCAGTACTGTAATTTCAGAGACCGTGATAATAGACAACTTTACCCGGCGCTCAAAAAAACTCTTTAGCGTTGGAGATAAAAGGTTTTACCAGGACCGTTTTTTATTGGCGGAACCGTCAATATTCAAGATATTTACTTTCCACTTTATCAAAGGTAATCCCAAAACCGCATTAAATAATCCCAATTCAATTGTCCTGACTGAAACCACTGCCAGGAAGTATTTTGGTGAAGAAGACCCCATGGGAAAGACAATAATCCTTGAGAACAAATGGAGTTTTATTGTAACCGGGATTTTAAAAGATGTACCGAAAAATTCCCATTTAAAATTCGGATTAATTGCTCCTTTTGCCTATAATACTACTATACAACGGTATGGAAAAGAAATTTACCAGGAATGGGGCAAGGCAAATTTTGTAACCTATTTCCTTCTTGCCAAAGGGGTCTCTGCATCCGTATCCACGTTAGAAGAAAAAGTCAACAATATCTACAAAGACACTGCGGGGTACGCGGCATATAAAAAACACTATTTTGTGCAGTCGCTGAAAGATATCCATCTCTCGTCGCATCTCAAGGCAGAGCTTGAAACCAACAGCAGTATGGCAACCGTCTGGTCTTACGCTGTTATCGGCCTGATCCTTTTGGTCATCGCCTGTATCAATTACATGAACCTCTCAACCGCCCGCTCGGCAAAACGGGCAAAAGAGGTAGGCATGCGGAAGACAGCCGGAGCCAACCGTTCTCAACTAATAATGCAATTTTTCGCGGAATCTCTTATCATGTCCTTCATTGCTCTAATTGTTGCCCTAACCCTGGTGGAGGTTATTCTACCGGGTTTCAATGCCTTTACCGGCAAACAATTGTCTTTGCTCAAAGCCGACCGGTTTACCACTATCTTTTTTGTTGTAATCGTCACAGCCCTGTTTACCGGAATTGGTGCCGGTATTTACCCCGCGCTGTTTCTCTCTGCCTTTAAGCCGGTAAAGGCTTTTAAAGCAGCTTCTTCCTTTTTTTCCAGTGGTGGGGTTTTGAGAAAAACACTGGTTTTAGTCCAATTTTCCCTGTCCATTATTTTTATAATCAGCACGTTTGTGGTATGGGAGCAGTTAAATTTTGTAAAAAATATGAAACTGGGGTTAAATAAAGAGCATGTAATCAATATCCCGTTGTATAGAGAGATCACAGAAAAATATGAAACAATAAAAAATGACATAAAAAAATATCCTGGAATTGTCAATGCTGCGGCATCCGGTTTCCACCCCTTACAAGACCCGCGCAAACATAGTCTCTGGTGGGAAGGACAGGGAGCAGATGTTATTAAAATGATGCACTGGCTCCCTGTTGATCATGATTTTATCAAAACCTTTGAAATCGAGCTGTTGGCAGGTCGGGATTTTTCACGGAAGTTTCCAACAGATACAGTTACAGCCTATATTTTTAACGAATCTGCCGTAAAAGAATTGGGCAAAGATTTTATCAAAGGGAGAGATTTCAGCCTGTTTGGTATTGAAAAAAAAGCCCCGGTTATCGGTGTGGTAAAGGATTTTCACTTTAAATCCCTGCATAAGAAATTGGAACCCATTATTCTATGTATATTCCCCAAATACTTTAATTATATTTCCATAAGGATCAATTCTGAAAATATCCCGGGACTCCTCACCCATATAGAAAAAGTATGGAAAAGACATGCCCCGGGCAGACCCTTTGAATATGCCTTTTTAGATGAGGATTTTGACAGGTTATATAAATCGGAGGAGCGGACAGGAAAACTCTTTTCCTATTTTGCTTTCCTGGCTGTATTGGTATCATGTCTCGGACTTTTTGCCCTGGCATCTTTCATGGTGGAACAGCGCACCAAAGAGATCGGTGTACGAAAGGTACTGGGGGCATCGATACCCAACATAACTGTCTTGCTTTCTAAAGAATTTACCAGGTGGGTATTGTTGGCCAACATAATCGCCTGGCCAATTGCCTATTTTACCATGAGCAAATGGCTGCAGAGTTTTGCTTATCGTATAACTGTTGGCATTGAAGCGTTTATACTATCCGGGCTGCTGGCCCTGGTCACTGCACTGATTACAGTTAGTTACCAGTCCATCAAAGCCGCTTTTGCCAACCCTATAGAGGCGCTCAGGTATGAGTAGCCCCCGATTTGTCGTTGGAATAAGGATAAGGAATAAGGTAAAAAGAGTTAAAAGAACGTTTAAAAGGCCTTCGATCATCTGCGGGGCAGCCCCCTGGGGCTGCCCCTACTGCCTTACTCGCCCGGAAACAAATGAAAATTCAGCCACAAAGGCACGAAGGGGAGAAGAAGGTAAGTTGGGAAACCGTTGGAAATCCAAAAGCAAGAAAAACCGGTTGCAAAAAAGAAACCACGGTACTATAATTAATCCATGAAGAAAAATAAATTGGATTATAAACAATATGTGGCCTTTATCAACAGGGAAACCGAACTCAAAGAATTGAAAAATTTTGTCAATAAAGAACCCTTTGAAATGCTCTTTCTCCATGGCCCCAAATCTTCAGGAAAAACGACGCTGCTGTACAAATTTTTTGAACAAGTCGAAAAAGAACAGAGATTGGATGTCAAGTTCCTGAACCTTAGAGAAAAGTTAATCAGCAATTACAAGGATTTTATCCGGATTTTTTTCGGCATCGATTATTCCCGGTCAAAAGAAGATGTAAAAGAAAAACGCCAATACAACCTGTTCAATTTCTTTAAGCTGTCGGTAGAGGTGTTAAAAGGCATGGAAAGCGGCGAACTGGACCCCTTTGAGATCATGAAGCGCGAATTTATCAAACTAACCGGGAAAGGAATAAAACCGGTTATAATTATCGATGAACTCCAGGCTATTGACCATATATATATGTCTAATGGAAGCGACCGGCAGGTGATTATCGAATTGTTTAATTTTTTTGTGGCCATGACCAAAGAAAGCCATCTGGCACATATTATTATTTCCTCATCAGACGGGTATTTTTTAAATACCGTGTACACTGATTCACGCTTGAAACAATCCTCGAAGTTTTACAAAGTGGATTTTCTACCAAAAGAAGATGTGATGGAGTGGTTATTGAACCTGGAAAAATATTCGCAGATAAAAGATTATACCCTTAGTGAAGAAGATGCTGAAAAAATATGGGATACGGTTGGCGGCAGTATGTGGGAAATTCATGATATATTAAGCGACCTTTTCGATAAACCCATCGACCACGTCTTAGCGCTTCATAAAAAAAAGATGAAAGGAATCATCGCTCATTATATTGGCGCGAATGATAAAAAAGAAAAAATCCTGCGCCTGTTTTTGAAAAAAGATCAGGCCACTATAAGAGATTTTGTCGACGCAGGAATCGAAAAAGACGAAGTAGATGAGCTGCTGCGAGATATAGTGAGAAACAATATTTTATACTTCGATCCCATCGAGGCCCTTTACTATCCCCAGTGCAGGAGTTACCAGTGGGGAATCCGCATGTATTTTGAACATTCATTTAAAAAGAAAAAGAAGACATAAAAAAGTAAAAGTTAAGAATTTTTTGCCTGTCCGCAACCCGGGCAGCCCGGAACCCAAAATGACCTGGCTTTTCCGGGAAATTCCAAATTCCAAATCACAAATTCCAAACAAAGGGGTGTCCTTCGGACAGATTTTAAACACCTTCGGTGAGAAGCACACAGCGGATTAACTTGCCTGTCCACTTCTTCTCTTCTTTCTTCTTTTTTTCTCAAACGCGCACCAAAAAAACTGAAATCGTAACAAGAATACCAACATTATATTTAAAGAACTAAGACTATATAAAAAATACCGCTGCCCGAAAAAATCCTGGAAAAATAGTATTTATTATACAATATTATATAAATTTTACCTAAACAGTACTTTAAATACTAAAAAGTCAAAAAAATTTACAAAAAAAGTCTTGACTGGAAACTGATACATATATTATCATATGAACGGAACCATGAAAGTAGAAAAAGCAAAAACAATACAAGATAAGGCCATGAGAGGTATTAGCAGCCGGTTAAAGGAAGTACGGCTCCATTTTGGTCATACTCAAAAAAAAATGGCCGCTTATTTTGGTATGGGTAGTAATGCGTATGGAAAAGCAGAGAATGGATATAATGCTCCCGGTCTAAAGATATTTTATATTTTAGCCACCCGGTTTGGTATTTCACTGGACTGGCTGGTGTTGGGGCGGGGTCCTATGTTTTATGAAAAGAAACCAGGGGAAAAAGCCGCTGATGATGAACTAAGCCGTGAAATCAACGAGATGTTGGAATTGATCGATAAACTCCCGTTGGTGCGGCATTTGATCCTGGGGTATTTCCAGGAATTAAAATTGAATTACCATGAAGTCATCCAGCAGGAATTAGCAGAAAAATGAACAAAACGGCGTCCTGCGGACGAATTTTTAACGCCTGACGGCGAGCATATAAACCACGAAGCCACGAAGGACACGAAGATGAAGAAAATTACAAATCACAAATTCCAAATTCCAAACAAATTCCAAATTACAAACAAAAAGTGGTTCAATAAAGGTGAACATGGAGCAAAAGTAAATGATTGCAATGGGGTAGGATGAAAGAACCTCGTAATACAGGCTGACCATGTATCAAAAGCTTTTGCNNAAAAGAGCCCCCCTGGTCGCCGAAGGCATAAAAAAACTTTACATTAAAATGGTTTTCTTTTAAAATATGGTAATGAAAAACAGGATGATTCGATTGCAGTTGGGAGAAGAGCGGGTAAAGGTGTTAAAGGACTATAACCGGAAAGTGATGCGGCATTTAGAGAAAGGGATGCCGTTGAGAGTTTCGGTGTTAAAGGATTTAAAGGACGCTTTATCCGGGGTAGTGCAGGGTTCTGCTGAATGGGCGGAGGTATTGCGGGGGATACATGATTCCGGGGAGTATTATTGTGTGCATCTGCTGCACCCGGACAATGAAATCCTTAACCTGCCGTGGTCTATGGCCGTGGACGAAATATCCGGGCAGGCGTTAGGGAGTATCCAGCAGCTTTACCTCACCAAAAGCATCCCTGACCATTACAAAGAAACTGTTACGGACTTTACGGCGGCGGCACCGCCGTTAAAAGTGCTAATAATGATATCCATGCCTGAGGACATCGAGGAAGATCAGCGACTTTCTTATGAAAAGGAGGAGTATGCCATATTGGAAGCCTTTGAGCCGCTGCTGCGTGCCGGGCTGGTGGAGATCGATTTTACAGAGGACGGGTCTTTGGAGGCATTGAAACGGAAACTTTCTTCCACTCGTTTTCATGTGCTTCATTTTTATGGTCACGGTATTTATGATGAGGAAAATCAAAAAGGATTTCTGCAACTGGAAGAACCTGAAAGCCTGCGGACGGAATTGGCCGAGGACAGGGAATTTGCCGATGTAGTGAATTGCAATCCTGGTTACCGTGTGCCCCTGGTGGTGTTGGCGTCTTGCCAGACGGCTAAGGGCGGGAATGAAAAGGCGTTAAGCGGTGTCACCAATCACCTGCTGCGTATTGGCGTGCCCGTGGTGGTGTCTATGGGCATGTCTATTTTCGATTATTATGCAGCGATCTTTTCCGCCTGTTTTTATAGAAATATGGCGGAGCAGCAAACCATTTTTACTGCCTATAATGAAGCTCTGAAAAGACTGCGGGAAGCAGAGCACGATGATTTAGTAAAAGCAAGGGTTTCGCCAGCGGTTCCATTGCAGTGGATCATTCCTAACCTTTACCTGTCGCGTCCGGTGGAACAGGTAGTGGATTGGGACCGGCCGGTGGAGAAGCTGGAACTGTCGTCGAACCGGTACATTTTTGAAAAGGACAGCATGCTTTTGAGGCATGAGGAGGAGTATCTTTTTATTGGCCGGCGCAAGAAAAAGGCGGAGATTTTGCGGCCTTTTTTCGATAAGGTGCCCATTATGTTAAATGGCCAGGGTGGTGTGGGCAAGACCGCCATGGCGGAACACCTGGTGCAGCGCCTGATTGCCCGGAATCCCAGGGCCGTTCCGTTTATCTTTAATGAAAAAACCCGCACCATCGACGAAATCATGGAAACACTGAAAAATTATTTACGGGAAGAGGGGAAAATCAAGGTTATCCTGGAAGCGGATAAAATCGATAAAGGGTTGGATAAATTCGTGTTCCTGGTGTTTGCCATTGCGGAAAACCGGGCCCCGGTATTTATCTTTGACAACCTGGAGAGTTTTCAAAGCAAACCCGGTGAGGAAATGGCCGGGGAGTACAGTGATCTGCGGGAAGTCATCGATTATCTTTGCAAAAACCGGAAATTTCACCTGGTGCTCACCGGCCGGTACAAGGTTCCCGGTTTCAAGGACCTGCGGAATTTCGACCTGAACCAGGTGAGGCTGAACGATTTCTGGAAGCGGTGTATTTACATGGATGTGGGGCATATTCGCACGTATTTAAAAGAAGCGGAGGCTGAAGAAGGAAAAAAGGAAAAGAAGTACAGGCCCCGGGCGGAGCGGGCGGTTTCTTTTATGGACATCGTTAAACTTCTGCACCGGACTTTTGGGGGCAATTACCGGGCGCTGGAGTTTTTCAACAATTTACTGAGAGAAAATCCCGAGGGCATCCGGGAATCCCTGGCTTCTTTAGAGGCGTTTGAAAAGCGCACTGCATCCATGGCAGTGGAAGTGAAACAGCAGATGGGGCAAAACCTGTTGTTTTCCCAATTGATGAACATGCTGGACCGGGAGCAGCGGCAGGTATTGGACCTGGTTTCTCATTTCCGGGTCCCGGTGCAGGTCATGGCCCTGGAGTTGCAAAAGGAAGGGCTTAAGCAGGCAAAAGCCATGGATTGGCCCGGTGTCCTGGATTATTTAAACCGGTTAACGTTGATCGAGATATCCATGATGCAGGAAATAAAAACGGTATTTTATTATGCCACGCCCCTGGTCAGGGATTTACTGGCTGGCCTGGAAAAAGCCGGAGAGACGCGGCTGTTTTCCCATGAGCAGGCCGGGAGATATTATTATTACTGCTTTTACAATATCGATAAAAGTTTAACTCCATTGGAGGAGGCGTTTTACCATTTTGACTTATCGGGAAACAGGGAACGGGTGCAGGAGATCGGAAACCGACTTTCCAATTTCTATTATAAATATTGTATTTATCGCAGTGCGTTTTTTTATGCGAACCGGGTATATGAATTATGGGGTGATAAAACGGAGAGTCGAATATTAAATCAGTTGGGACTGATTTATAAATTACATGGTGACTATGAATCAGCGCTGCAGTTTTACTTTAAAAGTTTAGAAGGGTTTCAGAAATCAGGAGATAAGGAGGGAGAAGGCATCACCCTGAATAATATCAGTCAGATCTATCAAGCCCGCGGTGACTATGAGACCGCACTCTCTTACCTGGAACAAAGCTTAAAAATCCTCCGGGAGACCGGGGATAAAGCCGGCGAAGGCACCACATTCGTTAATATGGCAAATATTTCTTATGCCCAGGGAGATTATAATGCAGCGATTAAATATATGGGAAAAAGTTTAAAAATCTTCCAGGTTATTGGAGATAAATCAAAGGAAGGCATTGCCCTCAATAATATCAG
>JABAOF010012055.1_pt1 | contig 29651 bp, 21 predicted proteins | sample 7062171 | NCBI WGS metagenome assembly JABAOF01 (sample SAMN14538628, study PRJNA623070) | marine sediment metagenome | biome: marine biome [ENVO:00000428]; feature: marine pelagic biome [ENVO:01000023]; material: deep marine sediment [ENVO:00002113] | place: India: Gulf of Khambhat ...
TCGCCCGATGATACCTGGAAGGAATCGGGCAAGCTGGTCCAGTTCAAAGGAAGAATTTCTCATTTTGATTATGCTTTTATCGTGATAGAGAAGGCCTGGCGCTTCCACGATTACACACGATTTAACTTACTCGAGATGAATTTTTTGGAATTACCCGAGAAACGGCAGCTGTTTGGAGGAAACACGGCTGGGGAACTCCTCGGCCTAGGAGTTTGGGTCGAGTATGCCTATAACAAAATGGAACTTTCAAAGGACTTCTACGAACTTGTGATCGGGACAGATTACACCTTTGATTTCCAGACCTACGTGATGGTCGAATACTACCGGAATACCTTGGGGAAAACAGATTATGAACAATATACGATCAATGATTGGATGCGGTTGTTTGCCCAAGAACAGAAGGCCGTTTCCCGCGACCAAGTCTATGCGTTTGTTCAGCATCCTGTGACGGACTTGATGAATTTGGGAATATCGAGCGTCTACAGCATTTCAGATAACAGCATTGCCTTGATACCTACCCTGAATTACTCCCTCTCGGACAATGTGGATGTTTTCGCCTACTTGAATTTTAACTTCGGCAAGGAAGGGAAAGTTTTTGCCAGGAGTATGAGTGATGGGGGGTTGCTCCGAGTTCGCGTTTATTTCTAATCGGTGGAGATGAAGGAGAAGAAAAATGAGAGAAAAGATCCTGAAAAAATTAGCTAGCTGGCATGCCTCTCATCCATGGAGGATGCTGATTGTTGTGTTACTTCTTACTGTTTTCTTCAGTGCTTTTGCTGCTCAATACAGAGTGACCATGCAGTGGTCGGACCTGCTGCCAACCGGAGATAAGAGGACGGTTCAATTCAACAAAATTATCGATGAGTTTGTCTCCTCGACGAGCCTCGTCGTGCTGGTCCAAGGGGAGGAGGAACGGATCAAAGAATTCGCAGATGTTCTTGCCCCTCGTATCCTCGAGGCCAGAGATTCCAGTAAGAACACCTCCCTCCAGAAAAAAATCGGCAAAAACCAGGAAAAAATAGAGAAGCTTAAGGTTAAAGGAAAGGAAGAATCAAAAATAGCCGAACTCCAATCCGAGATCAGAGAACTTCAGTCTCAGATAGATAAGCAAATGTTTCAGCGCGTGGATTACAAAACCCCAGTTGAATTCCTGAGAAACCATGGGCTGATGCTTGTCAAAGAAGAGGATTTAAAAAACGTCAAGGACATATTCATGGATCCCAACCTGGATGCTCTGTTAGTCAACATCAACAACTCGATGGAGAAGGAGTATGTGGGCCAGGAGGAGTCGATCTCGACCCGGGAGAAGGAGGACGGAGCCTTTGTCTTCTTGGATGGCATCCAGAACCTGGTTCTCACCCTGCAAAAGGTGGTTCGAGGGGAAGAGGTTGCCGAAAAGGAAGTTATATCGGCCGGAGATAAGCTTCTTTTAGGCGAGCCCTATTTTATGTCCTACGACAAGAAGGCGCTCATCCTCAACGCCATTCCTAACTTTTCTATCGTCGATCAGTATCTTCTGGTTTATGCTACAGACACAGTCGGGGAAATTGTCGATGAGCTTTTGAGGGATTATCCGGATGTGGAAGCTGGCTTAACAGGCACAATCGCTGTTGAACGAGACGAGAATGTCTATGTCAATAAAAGCTTGGGCTCTACGACAGTCATTGCCCTGATATCCATCCTGGTTCTTCTCATGTTGTCTTTCAGGATGTGGGTGGCTCCTATCCTGGCTTTATCCAACCTCATGCTGGGCTTGGTCTGGGCCTTAGGGGCGGCCTTGTTGGTCGTTGGCCAGCTGAACTTGATGACGGTCATGATGGCTGTCATCCTTCTCGGGCTGGGTGTCGATTTTTCGATTCATATGATATCAGGATTCACCGAATGGCGGGCAGCCGGAGACAATATCGCTCAGGCTATGGAGAAGACATTCATCAAGAGTGGAAAGGGAATCCTGACTGGAGGTGTGACCACGGCCTTTGCCTTCATGGCTTTGATCATCTGTCGCTCCCGCGGCCTTAAGGAAATGGGCATTGTCACTGGAACAGGCCTGCTGGCCATCCTGCTGGCCACGTTCCTGTTTCTCCCAGTTTTATTGGTGTTCAGGGAACGTCGCATCGACAAAAAGATTGGCACTGGAGCCAAAAAATTTGTCCGTCGGGATATCAGTTTTCGGTTTCTCGGCCGGACCTGCCAATGGTTGGGTAAGCACTATGTTTTTGCTATTATCGCTTCCATCTTGATCAGCGCTTTCATGGTTTGGTCAGCCCTCAAGATCACCTTCGACCATAATTACTTGAACATGGAACCCAAAGGATTGACCTCGATTGCGCTGCAAGATGTCATCATGGAGAAGTTCGATTTGAGCATGGACTACGCCATGGTTTTGACGGATGATGTTGAAGAGAGCCGGAATCTGTCAGAGAAATTCCGCGATCTTGGTTCTGTCGCCGTCACCGAGGATATATCGGCTTTTCTGCCCTCTACGGAACAGCAGGAGCGAAGAATTCCGCATCTCCTCGAGATTCGCCAGAGTATCCAATCTGGCTCTAACAGATCAGATGTGCTTCCTGAGGTACTGCCTGGTCTGCGCCAAGAAATCGAACGGTTAGAGATGAACATCATAGAAATGCAGGACATGGCTTATCTAGGGGGGCATGACAAGGTAGACAATAAATGCAAAGAGATTGTGGGCGATCCGGATAATCCCGATTCCAGGAATATCATCCAGGAATTGCTGGAGTTGATGAACACAGATGTTGCTTTGTTGACAGCCGGCCTCTCTCGGTTCCAACAGCATTTTGCTCCTCATTTCCAGGAATCAGTGGTTAAGATGTGCTCGGTCGAGCCGGTAAACCTAGAGGATCTCCCGGACAACATCCTGGACCGGTACAGCAACAGAACCAGAGATCAATTCTTGATTACGGTTTTACCTGCAGGCCATATATGGCAAGATGCGAAATTTCTCGACCGGTTTGTGGATGACCTGGAGCGGGTGAGTGACAAGGCCACCGGGATGCCTCCTGTTTTCCTCGCTCTGATCCGCATCATCGCTCAGGACGGCCAAAACGCGGCTCTGTTGACCCTGGCCGTTGTCTTCCTTCTCCTGTGCGTGGATTTTATGAGCCCTCGGAAGGCCTTGTTAGCCATGATTCCGCTTGCCCTCGGAATGTTCTGGATGGTCGGGTTGATGTACCTGACTGGTATGCAACTGACGATGATGAATGTCATGGCCCTTCCTATTATCATAGGTATCGGTATTGACGACGGCGTGCACATCATCCATCGCTGGAAACATGAAGGGAAGGGAAAAATCCGGACGGTTTTTTCCAGCACAGGGAAAGCGATCTTTCTCACCTCGTTAACAACCATGTTAGCCTTTGGATCGCTGGTCTTCTCTGTTTTTAGAGGGTTTGGTCACCTCGGAGGAGCCATGTTCCTGGGTGTGGGTGCCTGCTTCCTGACCACGGTCATCATCCTCCCAGGATTTATCGGCATGATCGAAAAGAAATAGTAAAACAGTCAACAATTTCCAGTTTTCAGTTAAAAATAAGATTTTTTTCTGATTACTGGCAACTGTTGACTGACAACTGTCAACTGAATCCTGATTGACCGAATTCGATGTCTGTGGTATATGAAAAAATAGGAAAACATCGATGGCGCACATTGTATTGAAGCAACTTGACTCCCAAGTCAGAAGCTTTGCTCTCGCTAAAGAAGTGACGACCATAGGGAGAAGCTTGGCCAATGACATCACCATCATAGATCCCTTCGTCTCTCGCGTCCACGCTAAAATCATTGAAAAGGAAGGGGGCTATGAGATTCTCGATCTGGGCGCCAAGCATGCCGTCGAAGTCAACGGTAAGATCATCTCCCGCCAACGTCTTAAAGAAGGCGATAAGATAACACTAGGGAGCTCTCTGCTGATCTTCCAGTCTGAAGATGTCTGTGCGGCTAAAGACGTGACCTTTCTTACCAACGAAGAAATGTCAGAGGAGTCTGTAGAAGTAGCTTCCTTCGATTCGAAGAAGACCGTTCCTTTCTCCATCGAGGATGTGGATGTCAAGGATTTCGTCACCCTCCACAAGGATCATCAAAGACTGATGCTACTTTATCAATTCGGCGGGATAATCAACATATACCTCGAAGATATCCATCATCTTCTTGAAGAAATTTTAAGCGCTGTCTTCAAGACCCTGGATGCAGAAAGAGGCTTCATTGCCCTCGTGGATGAAGGAACCGGAGAGTTGACCTGCGAGCTCGTTCGAGATAGTTCATCTGGTATGACACCGGAAAGACTCGAGGTTAGCAAGACGATCATCCATAAAGTGCAGAGGGAGGGGCTCGCCATCCTGACGATGAATGCCCTGAAGGACAGCCAGTTCGAGAAAGCAAAGAGCATCCAAGAATACAGCATCAGGTCAGCCATATGTGCTCCCCTCCTGTTCCGGGGAGAAGTTCTCGGTATTGTCTACTTAGACAATCGGGCTTCAGCCGGAGTTTTTTCAGAGGAGGATCTCAAGTTTTTGACGGCCATTTGCCATCAGGCGGGGATTGCCATGGGGAATGCTCATCTTCACAGACAGGTGGTTCAAGAGAACATCCGGCTGGAAAATGCGCTGAGACCAAAATTCGAGATTTTGGGTGAATCGGCGAAGATGAAAAAGGTCTTCAGCACCATGAAAAAAGTCTCTCCCTCGGATATCACTGTGCTTATCCAGGGGCAGACCGGGACCGGAAAAGAAATCGTGGCCAAAGCGATCCACACTCTTTCTCCGCGAGCTAAAAATCCTTTCGTGGCGGTTAACTGTGCAGCCATTCCGAGAGAGTTGATCGAAAGCGAACTTTTCGGCCATGAGAAGGGGGCCTTCACCGGAGCCATCAGCACTCGTCTGGGGAAGTTCCAGATAGCCCATGGTGGAACCATTTTTCTCGACGAAATCGGTGACATGAGTCTGGAGACGCAGGCTAAAGTTCTGCGGACATTGGAAGAAAAGGAATTCCAGCGGATCGGCGGGACAAAGACCTTTCAGGTGGATGTGAGGGTTATTGCCGCTACGAACAAGGATCTGGCGAAGGAAGTCGAAAAGAGAAAATTTCGAGAGGATCTGTATTATCGATTAAATGTGGTCTCCATCGACCTCCCCGCCTTGCGGGACAGGAAAAAGGACATCATTCCCTTAGCAGAGCATTTTGCTGGTGAGGGAGTAAAGATTTCCCCTCAAGCGAAGAAACTGCTGCTGTCCTACGAATGGCCCGGCAACGTGAGGGAATTGAAAAACAATATAGAGAGGGCCGTCGTTATGGGAGATGGGAAAGTCATCCAGCCTGAGGATCTTCCCCATAACCTTAGAACTGGCGGAAAGATTATCCCTTCTCCTCTAGAGTCGCTCGAGCAGTTGGAAGAAGACCATATCATCCGGGTTCTGCGACAAACAGGTTGGAATAAGAGTGATGCGTCCAGGGTACTCGGGATCACCCGTCAGACCCTGGATAACAAAATCGAGAAATACAAAATAAAAAAGTAGAATCAAGAATTTTCCCCTGTTATTCTGAATGAAAATTAGACAAAATCATTCATCGTAGCCTTATTTCCTTTAATTATAATAATATACACTCAATTTGTCTCCTATTTTACCCCAATTATGTCTAAATATTAGACAGATTTTTTTTATTTTAGCCTGATTTCCTGGGGAAACTGGGGATATAGGTCTTGGCACAAAAAATGCACATTGGATATTGTTTGAACGTTATTACTATGTTTACTGATAAATTAGGCATTTTATTTCAATTAAAAGAAGAGGTGTGCTATGCATAAAAAGACATTTATTCTTTTTTGTGCAGCTTTGCTCATACCCTCGTTGATTTACGCCCAGCCTGAAGAGACAGGACATATCAAAGGTGTCGTAATTAATCCTGAAGGAAAGCCTCTGCCAGGTGTGACGGTTATCCTGGAGTCTTCTGCTATCGTTGTCCCCTCATTGGAAACAATAACCGACGAGAACGGTTTGTATAGTTTTGCTTCGCTTCCGCCCGGCGAGTATGAGTTGATTTATTCTCAACCGCATAGGGAAAAAGTCATACAAAGCGGCATACAGCTTTCGGCAGGAATGACGGTGACCATCGATGTCAACATGACCTGGAGAGCGACAGAAGAATCCATCTTCGTCAAGGCAAAAGCGCCGACCATCCACATAAAAACCACGAAGGGTGTGATGTCGTTGAGCATTGAATTCCTCCAGTCGCTTTCTTTTTTCCTGAATCTTGTTTCGAATATGCCCCATGACTAGGCGGGATTTCTGTATTTAAGATGGATTTTTCGGAAAATCGGAGGATGTAAGGCTTGCCACGAAAAATGCGAGTTTTATGTTATCCAAATACCGTGGATACATTTACACATAAAAGAGGCATTTTTTGAAACCAAAAAAGGAGGTGTTTTATGCTTAGAAAAATTTCTATTCTATTCTGTGCGGTTTTACTGATTCCCGCGCTTATTCATGCCCAAGCTGGACAGACAGGAGCCATCAGCGGAACGGTTCTCACTCCTGAAGGAGAGCCTCTGCCCGGTGTGACGGTTATCCTGAAATCCCCCGCTATTGTAGTGCCTTCGCTCGAAACAATCACCAACGAGAGCGGCATGTATCGTTTTGTCTCGCTTTCTCCTGGTGAATACGAGTTGACCTATTCTCTACCTGGAGTGGAAAGAGTGGTCCGACGTGGTATTCAGGTCTCAGTAGGAATGACGGTGACCCTCGATGTCAACATGACCTTGAGGACGACCGATGAATACATCGTCGTCGAAGGTCAAGCGCCGACCATTGACAAGATGAACACGAAAGGTGTGACCTCGTTGAATGTTGAATTCCTCCAGTCGATCCCGTCTGCCCGTCAATTGAATGATTATTTCAACATGGCTCCTGGGGTCACAGGCAGTGTTGCCCATGGAAGCTCGACCAAAGAGAATTCCTACAACCTGGACGGAGTGAACATCGCTGATCCAGATACAGGGACCCAACTTGTCTTCTTTGGGATGGATGTTATGGAGGAGATCTCCATCCAGAGTGGTGGTCTTTCGGCTGAATACGGAAGTGTCAAGGGCGCTGTGATCAACGTCATTTCCAAATCAGGAGGAAATACTTACCACGGATCGGCCAGCTTCTATTACAACCACGAGAAGCTTCCAATCCGATAACACAGAAGGAACAGGAGTCGAGGGAACGAGTGGTAACCAGTGGGAGTACGAACCCGTGCTCACTTTCGGAGGCCCACTACTCAGGGATAAGCTCTGGTTTTTCACCAACATGAGCTTCTGGAGATCCTCTTACTTTATCAACGGCTATCCAGCCGATGAACCTGACAACCCTATTGCCATCAAAGAGATGAGACCTTATCCTTACCTCAAATTCACCTTCCAACCCAACCAGGCCAATAAATTCGTCGTTTCCTACAACTACTCCGACAGGAGATTAGACCACAGATTTGCTGCTTGGAACCAGACAGAAGGTGTTACAGCCATCCAGAAAGGACCTGCCCATGTTTTCAATTTCCACTGGAACAGACAATTCAATGCGAACCTGTTTACGGAATTTAAAGTGGCTGTTATAAGAAGCAACCTGATATTCTATTCAAAGGAAAAGACCCTAACCAGGGATACAGGCTAGATGTCGAGACTGGGATCTGGAGCGGGTCCTATTTCAGGGCCCTGGATGAGAATCCGCGTAACCGCTATCAGTTCAACGCCAACGCCACGGCCTTTGTCGATGACCTGGCCGGTTCACACGAGTTGAAGATCGGCGGCGAACTTCAGTTGGGAAGGACAGGTTGGAAAATCGACTTCAGCCGAGATCCTCAGACCGGATTAAGCTATATGATCGATTTCCCGGAGTATTTTGAACAATTCGGCCTCTATAATTATGGCTATTACATCGTTGACTTCGAGAGGAAAGAAGGATTCAACAATGTCGGTCTGTATGTCAACGATGCCTGGTCCCCCACAAAATGGCTGACCGTGAACTTAGGAGCCAGGTTCGAGTACAACGCCACCATCTGGCCGCCGCAGATGGAGGAGGAAGGTCCTCAGGAGTTCATGGGTTTATCCTACAACCGGTCGATCACCGAGACGATGACGCCGATGAAATGGGTCAACCTCGTGCCAAGGCTGGGTATCATCATCGATCCCTTCAAGAAAGGATCCACCCTTATTAAGGCTTCCTACGGCCGGTACATCCAGCCGAACATCACCGAATGGGTTAACCTCGGACATCCGAACGGATGGTTTTATTATGCGCAACGGTATGACTGGGAAGGCAACCTTGTTGGTGATCCTTATGCTATCAATCTCCCTGGTGGCCAGACGGTAGGATATCCAGGCTACAACAACGGTAAACTCAAAGCCCCTTATGTGGACGAAGTCACCGTCGGGATTGAGAGGGAACTTTTCGAGAACTGGTCTTTAGGCCTCCGCTACATCAAAAAGTGGGATCGGAATCTCATCGAGAATGTGGATGCGGCTCAACTGGATATGGATGCCCTTCTGAATGATGGCGAACTCGTCTGGACCAACTGGGAACTCGTGACAGCCATCGATCCTTACGATGACAAGGAAGTGACCTTCTGGGATTGGATCAATCCATATCTCCCTAACGAGGTTTACATCATCAATCCTCCAGGAGCAGAGAGGGATTATGATGGCCTGGAGTTCAAGCTGAGTAAACGGTACAGCGCCGGCTGGCAGGTCCATCTGACCTATGTCTACCAGAAATCCACGGGATTGATCCCGACTGCCGATTCCCAATCCGGACAAGAAGCCAACGGTATGAGAGGTACATCCGGTCTTTATGAAAATCCCAATGCCCACTATAACGCCGAAGGGCGCTTTCCGAGAGAAAGACGTCACATGCTGAAGCTCCACGGTTTGGTGAAAGGGCCTCTGGGCATCAATCTTTCCGGATATTTTTCGGTGATGAGCGGCCGCCGGTACACGAGAAGAGTCTCCAGTGCTGGACTCGGCCTTAACTTGTACACAGATGTTGTGACCTTTGCCGAGCCATTAGGGGGTCAAGGATATCCGACTTTAACCAACCTGGATTTGAGATTGGAAAAAGAATTTCGCATCAAAGGCGTAAGACTGAGTGTCTTCGGTGATGCGTTCAACGTTTTTAACGACAACGCTGTGACAGTAGTTCGGACGATCTCCAACAGAACGAGTTACGAATTCAAAGAGCCGAGAACAATCGTACCTCCGCGCATATTCCAACTCGGAGCCAAGATCGAGTTTTAAGGGCTAGTAAAACTCGGTCGGAAAAGGGAGGCTCTTTTGAGTCTCCCTTTTTTTTTGATAGAATACCGGTTGATAAGTTAATGAAAAAAAGACTTTGTTATCAGACTTTTATTTCTCTTACTGTTATCATTGCGCTTATTATGTTTGATGGCTGTCAGAAGGAAACAGAGACCTTCAGGATCACTGGAGAAACAGATTACAATCTCCTCATCATAACTTTGGACACGACCCGGGCGGATCGAATCGGCGCTTATGGGTATGTGAAAGCAGAGACCCCTTATATTGACAGCCTTGCTCAATCCGGAATACTGTTTAAGAATTGTTATGCTTCTGTGCCTCTAACTCTTCCCTCACACGTGACTCTTTTTACCGGCAGAGAGCCGATCGCCCATGGAGTCCGGAACAACGGCACATATGTCTTAAGACAGGAAGAAAATACCCTGGCTGAAGCCATGCAGGGCCTGGGCTACAAGACTTTTGCCGTCATTGCCTCCTTCACTCTTCACTCGAAATTCGGGTTGAGCCAGGGGTTCGAGGTGTATGACGACTCTCTCGACTTCAACATAGCTGCTAACAACATAAGAACGGAAATCAGAGCAGATAAAGTGTATGCCAAGTTTAGAAGCTGGTTCGAGAAAAACCATGGTCAGAAATTTTTTTCCTGGGTTCACTTCTACGACCCGCACAGCCCCTACGACCCTCCTCCTGAATATAAGTCAAGGTTCAGTGACGATCATTATGATGGGGAAATCGCCTATATGGATGGGTTCGTCGGCCGAATCATCCAAGACCTGAAGTCCAAAGGAATTCTGGATAAAACGTTGATCATCGTTGCCGGGGATCATGGTGAGGCCTTCGGAGAGCATAAAGAATACGGGCACGGTATTTTCTGCTACGAAGAAAGTCTCAAAGTCCCGCTAATTGTCAGTAATCAAGTGATATTTAAGGAAGAGAACAGAGTGATTTCCCAAAGGGTTAAATTAGCAGACATCATGCCGACAGTGCTCGAGCTGTTTGGATCGGACACGCCTCAAAATATCCAGGGAGAAAGCCTAGCGCCGCTCCTGTTTAGAGGAGAGGGAAGTCATGAGACTCAGATTTATGTAGAAAGCCTGTTCGGGAAAGAAGACATGGGGTGGGCTCCCCTGACAGGAATGATTCTAGGCGATCATAAATACATCTCGCTGCCGACTCCTGAATTGTATGATTTAGCGAGCGACTCTGAGGAGAGGACTAATCTTTTTGAAGTGAAGACGGCTCTCGCCAAAGAAATCGATGAAAGACTGAGTCAGTATATTCAAGTCCAGGCAGAATCCGGAACCGGGACTCGAAGGTCGCTGACAGCAGCGGATAGAGAAAGATTGGAGTCCCTGGGCTACGTCTCTCCTTTTTCCGAAAAGTCAAAAAGAGAAATAGACCCTAAAAACGGAATCGATCTGTTGAATGATGTCCTTGCCGTCAAGGAGCTCATTGATGAGGGAAATCTAGAGGAGGCCAAAAAGAAGCTGCCCGATCTCCTGGAATCGGAAAAAGGAGTCGGGATCCCTCCGTTTTACGATAACCTAATCAACATGTACCGAGATCAGGGGGACATGGACAAGGCGATTCAGATCTTGGAAAAAGCCGTCCAACAGTTTCCGGCGAAAAAAAGATTCCGGGTCAACCTGGCCCTGTTCTATCTTGAGGCAGGCAAAGTTCAGGAGGCCGAAAGGCTGAGCTTAGCTATAGTCGACGAATATCCCGATGTTGCCCAAGCCCACAGCCTCCTCGCCTTGATATATAAAGGAAAGGGGGAGCTCGAAAAGGCTGTTTCTTATTATCTGAAGGCAAGGGAGATTGAGCCCGCCAATGTCTTGCTCAACCTGAATCTGGCCGAGGTAGAGTTAGAAAGAGGAACTCGGCTCAAAGCTGTCGAGCTGCTTGATTCACTCGTCCAAAACGATGTGCTGATGGAAGAACCCGACAGCTCGAAAGTGAGGATTCGGCTGGGGGTTTTATTGGCGAGAGGAGGCGAGTATGAGCGGGCCATCGATCTCTTCTTAAAAATCATTGGAAATAACAATGCTGATGCCGAGGTCTGGACTCATCTAGGTCTATCCTACTTCAACAAGGGAGATCTCGAAAAAGCCCAGGTTGCCTACGACGAGGCTCTGAAGTTGGACAGCAAAAATGCCTTGGCTCTGAGCAGTTTGGGAACACTCAATCTTTCTTTATTCAGGGCCGAGAAAAACAGAGAATACTATAATCAGGCCCTTAACTTCTACCAGAGAGCCATCGAGACCGACCCGAATCTGGCCTCTGCTCACAACGGGATTGCTGTTGCCTACAGGTTTGCTAACAAGAATGAGTTGGCCGTTTCTCACTGGAAGAAAGCCATCGAAGCGAAGCCGGACTTTACCAACGCCTACATCAACCTTGGTATAACGTTGATTAACTTGAGACAAAAAGAAAAAGCTCTCGAGTACCTCCACCGCTGCCAGGAGAAATACTTCTCCCGTATGAACCGTGAAGATCAAAAACAACTCCTTGAATTAATCGCCGAAGCCAAGAACTAGTTTCCTCTTAATTCAAATTAATCCCGCATTTGGTTTTAGAGAATATCATTCCCTCTCCATTCTGTCATTCCTGCGAAGCTTGTGCCTGCGTAGGCAGGAAACCTTACCTTCGTCATTCCTGCGTAAGCAGGAAACCAGGCTTGTCCGCGTGAAGACAGGAATTCAATTTTTTTTCACGTTGAGAGGAGACTGGATTCCCGCTTTCGCGGGAATGACAGAGAGGCGCGGGAATGACCTGAGATAAGACTAGATTCCCCCTACCTGCCTGCACGATTCCAGGCTTCGAAGGGATGATATACGCTCGTGTCTGTATTTTGAGCAAATTTCATGCGATTTAATGAATGAAATTTAGACAAATTCCTTCGTATATTGATTATTCCAAATAATTTCAGTAACTTAGAGTCTTTTCATCCCTTCTTTTTGCTGGGTTATGTATAAAAAATAGACAAATCCCTCCTTCAGTATCTGTATTCCCCTGAGGAAACCCTCTATGATCACGGTTGGCATAATTTTTGCTCAATAGAGGTCGATGTTCATGTTCCAGCGGAGAAGTATCAAACCAGATTTATTGCAGGTGTTCGAACCCAAAGAAACAGGACACAAGAGAAAAAAAAAGAAAAAGAAGAGAAAGGAGGTGAATATGAAAAAGGACAAAAAAAATAGGTGAGCCAAAAAGAGGAGTATATATCAATGACTTATTCAAAAAATTCTCATTACCAAGAAAGGAGGAAAAATTGAAGAAAGCTATACTTTTGATCATTGTTCTAATCCTGTTTCTCTTCCTGTCATGGGATTTCGTTGCTGCTCAGGAGTTTGGTTCTATTAAAGGCGTTGTGAAGGATGCTGACGAAGCCCCTCTTCTTGGTGTGACGGTGACTCTAACCGGGTCTAAGATTGCGACGATGACCGACATCACTTCAGAAGGAGGACATTTTCGGTTTTTGAAACTCCCTGTGGCCAGTGACTATACACTCAAGATCCAGCTACCTGGGTTTAAAACCATCACGAGAGAGAAACTAAGAGTATCTTTCGCGAAAGACGTCATCCTGAACATCACGATGGAGATGGCCGAGATCATGGAGGAGATCACAGTTATCGGAGAAGCTCCTGTCATCGATACCAAGAGGGCCGAGGTTGGAGTGAACGTCACTCAAGAAATGCTCATGCAGCTTCCCACAGCCAGGAATCCCTGGGTGATGATGGATGTCATTCCGGGTATGCTGGTGGATAAATCCGATGTCGGAGGAAATGAAGCCGGGCAACAGTCGACGTATTACGGCCATGGCACTGATATGGATGACAGCACCTGGAGTGTCGATGGCGCGAACATCACGGATAATTCTGCCCTTGGGTCTGCACCCGCCTATCTCAACCTGGCCAGCTACGAGCAAGTTCAGGTCAACTACGGAAACAACGACATCAAGTCTCAGACGGGCGGTGTCCAGATCAACCTCGTCAGCAAACGGGGTGGTAACAGGTACTCGGGGACGTTTTATCTGGATGTCGAGAGGAACGCCTGGCAGTCAGATAACGTTTCAGAAGAACTGAAGGATATCGGTTACACTGCAGCTGGAATCAACCGCCTTTATCTCTACGGCGCCAATTTCGGTGGACCAATCATCAGAGATAAAGCCTGGTTCTATGCTTCATGGGGAATCCAGGATATAGACGGTTTGACTCTGGCAGGAACATCGGACAAGACCTGGCTGGCCTCTGGCTATGCCCGGTTGGATTTTCAGTTCACTCCCACCACGCGGGCCAATTTCTTTGTCGAGTATGACAACAAGCAAAAATGGAACAGGCCATGGATCGGTGCCACTTTGCAGAGTTCTGAAACTATGTGGAACCAGACGGGACCTAACTATCTTTGGAAAGGAGAGGTGGACCAGATCTTCGGAAACCTGCTGCTCAACACAAAATTCATCTATACAAATGGAGGGTTCGCCTTGGCCCCCGTTAACCCGCATACCTCTGATGGTTCTGGCGATTACATGGTTTGGGAATATTACCCGACCTTTTACATGACCGGAAACACTATCAGCGTTGATACGGACAGAAACCAGAAAAATCTCAACCTCAATGGTATCTATTTCGCCGAGAATCTCCTGGGCGCTGAGCATGAATTCAAGTTTGGGGTGGATTATGTGAGCGCCACGACCTACTCCCTGACTGCGTTTGAAAGCGATGTCTGGCTTGCTGACTATGGACCTGATGATAGTCTCCCCTCTGGAAAATGGATGGAGGCATGGCTGGTCAGAGATTACATCGTAAATTATTACTTCCAGCGGTTTTCTGCCTTTCTCCAGGATACGATCACCTTAGGTCGCCTCACCCTGAACCTTGGAGCCAGGTATGACCGGGAACTATCGAAAGTGAAAGATCTCGAAATCCCGGCCAACATGCTGTTTCCCGAATTCATGCCCGCCGTGAGCCTGGATGAGTTTGATCCTGGAATCGCCTGGAATGTCATTTCCCCAAGAATCAGTTTGACTTACGACCTGTTCGGCAACGGGAAGGATGTCATTAAACTGGCTGTAGCTCGTTACGGGACTCAATCTGGAAACAACATCGCTGATTTTATCAACCCCGTGGGCTGGACCGAGGTCGATCTGCTCTGGCAGGACTTAAACGCCGATAGCCGTATTACCTCAGATGAACTCTTCGGGTATGATTGGGATACAGGGGAGTTGAGAGATCGCAACAATCCTGATTTCTGGCTGTTTTACGACGGCCTCGATCCTAATGACCCGACATCCATCAAAGCCTTGAACCAGTTTGATCCGGATTACAATACCCCGCTGCTGGATGAGCTCACTCTCTCTTACGAAAAAGAACTTCTTCCTGACCTCGCTACCCGAGTCGAGTTTTTCTACAAGAAAAGGCACCACCAGGACTGGATCAGGAAAATGGAAATCGACGGAACACTCGAGACCGAAGATAACTATTATGTCGCCGGTCATGACGAAACCACAGGTTACGACTACTACGGCCGTGATGAATTCTTTCCTTACAGGTACATGACAAATCATGACAAAGCCTTTGACCGCTACCTGGCTGGACAGCTGGTTGTCAGCAAGAGGCTGTCTAACAAATGGATGTTGAACGGCTCGTTCACCTGGTCTGACTGGAGAAGATACTACAAGGGTGAATACCTCGGAGTTATGGACTATGAAATGATAGCCGAAGAGATGGAAGTCGGATTAAACAACGAGGAATATTTCGACGGCGGAGTGGTGGCTGTGGAAAGCTCCGGTTCCGGAGTAGAAAATGTCTGGCCCAATTCCAGATGGCAGTTCAAACTCTCTGGCCTCTATCAGTTACCCTATGGATTCAACGTCAGCGGTGTTTTTGCAGCTCGTGAGGGATACGTCAGGGCCACCCATGTTATGATTCAGGTTCCAGGAATAGGGCAGGAAGAGATCTACGGAAATCCCGATGGCAGTCAAGGAAAATTCGGAGACCAGCGGCTGCCCAATCATTATGTGCTCAACCTGAGGTTGGAGAAATCCTTCAGGATTTCCGACACTTCAACTGTCGCTGTCGCTGCTGATGCCTTCAACGTGTTAAACTCGGCTCATCCCTTACAGCAAGAGAATCGCATCACCGCCGATACGTTCGGACAGAGTTTGTTACTCCTCAGCCCGAGAGTCTTCAGATTCGGAATACGGTTCAGCTTCTAAGCTGATTTTACTCCATTCATCCCGGGCCCCTTCCGCTTCGGCGGAAGGGGCTTTTTTTTGGCCTGTATCGATGCTAAAATTTGGATGTTCTGAGTGAGAAAGTAAATTTTAAAATGAGAAGAAATTTTCGATTTCCTGTTCTGTTTATCATCTTGATTGTTTTCTTGGTTTCTGTTCTTGGATTCTCGAAGACAGATGTCAAAAAATCAAAGTACAATTTATTGATAATCACCATCGATACCTTAAGGCCGGATAGACTGAGCTGTTACAACACAAAAAATGTTGAGACACCGAACATCGATAAGATTGCCCAGAGAGGAGTTCTGTTTACCAAGGCCTTTGCCCATACGCCGACAACCCTGCCTTCGCATACCAACATTCTCCTCGGGACAACGCCTCTTTATCATGGGATCCACGACAACTCGAATTTTATCGTCGACGAGGAATTCCTGACCTTAGCCGAACATTTAAAAAGTCATGGTTACGCCACTGCAGCCTTCGTTGGAGCCTTCCCGCTGGATTCGAGGTTCGGTTTGACCCAGGGCTTTGACGTTTACGATGACAATTACGGAAGCAAGAGCCATCAGGAATTTTCTTATGTAGAGAGGAGAGCCGAAGTCGTTATCGACAAAGCCTTAGATTGGATACAGGAGAGGCAGAATCCCTGGTTTCTGTGGGTTCACTGCTTCGATCCTCACCAGCGGTACGATCCTCCAGAGCCTTTCAAAAGTCAATTTCGAGGCCGCGCCTATGACGGAGAAGTGGCCTATGTGGACCATGCCTTAGGGCGATTGTTCGGCCTCCTTCAAGAAAAAGAGCATATGGATGAAACACTGATCATTTTCACTGCCGACCATGGCGAAGCTTTAGGGGAGCACGGGGAAAAGACACACGGGTATTTTGCCTACAACGCAACGATATGGGTTCCTCTGATTGTGTATTATCCGGGCCTCACACCAGGTCATGTCCATCAACCCGTCTGTCATGCGGATATTTTCCCCACGGTCTGTGATATCCTGGGATTAGAAAAACCTTCCTTTCTCCATGGACTCTCTCTTTTACCCTTGATGGAAGGGAAAAAACTGGACAGCAGGATGATTTATTTCGAATCTCTGTATCCTTATTACACCCGAAGCTGGGCACCGCTCCGGGGTTTTATCCAGAATAACGAAAAATACATCGACTCTCCGATCCCTGAATTATATAACCTGGAAGAAGACTTTGATGAGCATGAAAACCTTGCTCAAACAAAAACCCTAAGTCAGTACAGCAAGAGACTTTCAAGATTAATCGAGGAACAGGTATATGCTGATAAAAAAAAGACCACGAAACGAGTCGATCGAGAGGCCCTCGAGAAGCTTAAGAGTCTGGGCTACGTTTCTGGTACCCAAAGCCCCCCAAAAAAAAGCTTCACTGAGAAGGATGACCTGAAAACCCTTCTTCCTTATCAAAACAAATTGATGGAGGCCATGCGGGCCTATGACGGCGCTCGTTTTGAAGAAAGTATATCCATCTTAAAAAACATCATTAAGGAAAGAAAAGATCTCTCTCAAGCCTACTCTCATCTGGCCACAGTCTATAAAGAACAAAGAAGATTACAAGAGGCGATGGACATTCTCGAGCAAGGATTGGAAAACAATCCAGAGAGCTACAGGATCATCGAAACCTACGGGATCATACTCACTGAAGCCGGAGAGTATGATCGGGCACTCGAGATCCTCCAGGATGGTTTGAAGTACATTGATTATGATCCTGAGATATGGAATTATCTGGGAGTGGCCTACTGGAAAAAGGGAGACTTCCAGAATGCCCATGAGGCCTTCCAGAAGGTTCTGGCATTGGACGACAACTACTCCATCGTTTTTAATAATCTTGGGTCTCTGTATCTATCTCAGTCTTTAAAAACTAGAAATGTCGATGATCTAAGACAGGCCATCCGGAATTTTAAGAAAGCCATAGAACTCGATCCCGGGTATGCAGAGGCGTACAATGGCTTAGGAAGTGCTTACGGAAATGCTGGGAATTTGGAGGCAGCGATTCAAAGTTGGGAAAGAGCCCTAGAACTCAAGCCGGATTATGATTTTCCACTTTATAATCTCGGGCTTTCCTATTTAAGCAAAGGGAACAAAAGCAGAGCTTTGGGCTATTTCGACAGATATAAAGCAAAGCATTACCAAAGGCTTTCCTCTGAAGAGAAGAAAAAACTCGACGACCTCATCCAGAGATGTCAGGATAGATAAATATTCAACAGGGATAGGATCATGAAGATTTATAAATGGATATGTTGTTTTTTTATTATTCTTCTTTTTATCCGGCCGATTTACCCTGCAGAAAAGATGAAAGAAGAAGGTCTTTCCGAAAAGTACAGAGAATGGCTTAAAGTAACGAGTTACATCATCCTTCCCCAGGAAAAAGATGTTTTTTTGCAGCTTGCTTCAGATAGAGACAGGGATCTCTTCATCCAGGCCTTCTGGCGCCACCGGGATCCTACTCCAGGAACGCCTCAGAATGAATACAAACAGGAGCATTTGAAACGTTTCGCCTACGCGAATGCCTATTATAAGCGAGGAACTCCCCGCGAGGGATGGATGACCGATATGGGAAAAATACATATCATCCTCGGGCCTCCTTCGAGCATCGAGAGGTTTGACAGCGAGGCAGGTATCCATCCTTGTCAAGTGTGGTATTATTATGGAGACAAGACAAAGGGACTTCCTACTTATTTTNNTCTTTCAACGAGGAGGAGCTGGAGAATATAAACTGTACAACCCCACTACTGACGGCCCTGGCAGTCTTTTGATCGGAGGGTATGGGCGGGGTGTGGCGGATTACCGAGCGGTATACCAGAAGATCAAGGAACTCGCTCCGAGTTTGGCCGGAGTGGCCATCTCGATNNCAGATCCCCCCTGATTATCAACCCACTCCCAGGAATAACATCATCTTGGCCAATATTTTTGAGTCCCCGAAAAAGGAGTTAACTCCAACCTATGCCACTCACTTCTTGAACTATAGAGGGATCGTCAGTACCGAGTATTTGACCAATTACATCGAGAGCTTCGGTCTTGTGGCTTTGACTCGAGATCCTGTTCTGGATATGAATTTTGTTCATTTCTCCATCAATCCCAAAAGCTTTTCTGCTGATTACTTTGAGCCCAAAGATCAGTATTTCTGTAATTTTCAGCTCAACGTCAGTGTTAGGCACGATCAGGAAGTGATCTTTCAGTATTCGAAGGATTTTCCTTTCTATTTCGAACCTTCCGCTATGGAGAGGATAAAAGGAAAAGGAATTTCCATCCAGGATTCTTTCCCTCTGATCGAAGGAAAGTACAGGTTGATTGTTCTCATTCAAAATTCCGTGGGCAAAGAATTCAGTGTTTTCGAAAAAGATGTTAATGTTCCAGAGTCAACGGGATTACCCGGGATAATCAGTCCTGTTCTCGGCTTCAAAGCTGAGCAACAAAGAGATCCTCTGCACATGCCTTTCAAAGTTGCAGAAACAAAAATACTCGTTGACCCGGAAAATACGATTTCTCCATCTGAAGAAGTGGTTCTGTTATTTAATCTCGTCAACATATCAGATGAGATGAGGGAATCAGGAAAGATCAGGATTCTCGTCAACGGCCTTGGTCACAGGGACCCGATAAAAAAATCTTTTACCCTCGAACTGAAAACATACCCCTCTAAAAAAACTCTGGTCATCACCCACTCCATCCCGGCTAGAGAGTTTTCCCCGGATTACTATGAGATGAGTTTAATCCTTGAAGACGGTGAAGGAAATACAATCGACGAGAAAAAAACACAATTTATCCTTTCTTCCCAAGCAGAGGTTCCTCACCCCGTTACCCTGGCCAAGTCATTCCCTGTATCAAACAACTTTTTGTATTCTTATTCTTTTGCCTACCAATATGACAAAGTGAAAAACTTCCAGAGCGCAGAGGAATATTATGAAGATGCTTACAGGCTGAAACCCGATTACAACAGGGGAATTGTTGAATATTCGAACTTCCTGCTTAAGATAAGAAAATTCGAGAAAAGCCTGGATTTTATCGAAAAAGTCAGCGACGATGAGGAAATGAAATTTCAGTATCACCTGGTAAAAGGGAAAGCTTTACTTGGAATGGAAAAGTATCAAGAGGCTATAGAATCATTGCTCGAGGGGAATAAAATCTACAACAGCGATGTTGGACTCCTAAACTCTCTTGGTCTATGTTACTACAAAATCGGCAGAAAAGAAGAAGCCTTGGATGTCCTCAAAGCTTCCCTTCGGTTAAATGCCAATCAGAAGGATATCAAAAAGCTCATCGATGACATCGAGAAAAACCACGATTAATCGTCTAATTTGTTAAAAAATTAGACACTTTTCCGGCAAATAATTCCCGATTTTCTTCATTACCCCGAGAATATCGCTTGGCATGTATTTTGCTAAATAAAGAGTGAGGAACTCTATAAAGAAAATGCTGAGCATCTATTCGAAGCCAGTGATGGATATATTGTCAAAGATATACAGCAGAAACAAATTGTAATAGGAGATCACATGATGTCCGTATGGAGGAAGAAAAATGCAGGATGACGTCAAAGAGGTTTTAAACATCATTAGGGAAAGGATTAAAAATGATCCGACGAATTCGAAGATGGTCTGTACCTACGGCATCCTGCTCATTGAAGTTGGGCATTATGATGCGGCTGTGGAGATTCTGCGAGAGGGCTTGACGTACAAACAGGATGATGCAGAATTGTGGAGTTATTTGGGATTGGCTTACTGGCGGAAGGATGATCAAAAAAATGCGATCACCTCTTACCAGAAAGCCATTCTTTTAAACAAGCATTACCCAGTTGTTTTTTTTAATCTAGCGTCTCTTTATCTTTCCCGATACGTCGAGTCGAAAAACGAAGTCTATTTCAAAAACTCCGTTAAAAATTTTAAGAAGGCGATCGAACTCGATCCCTGCTATGCTTCAGCCTACAATGGTTTGGGAACTGCGTATGTCAAAGCAAACAATATCGAAGCGGCCATCAATTGTTGGGAAAAGACTATCAAGATCAAACCTGAGTTCTCATCTGCCGTTTATAATCTAGCTCTCGCTTATCTGGCCAAAGGGAATAGCACCAAGGCTTTGAAGTTCTTTAACAAGTACAAGAAGAATCACTATGAACATCTGACTCAGGGAGAAAAAGACCAGTTCGATGCTTTGATCAAGAAATGCCAGAACAACAGGAAAAGAGGTGACACCGCCTACGGATAAGACATTCATGACCGTGATTGGAACAGTGCAATCGAGAAAGATGAACAAGAAGTAACGGAGGAAAGGCTATAAAGGGAGGCCTCAAAAAATTTAAAAAGGAGGGATGAATGAAGAAGATGATCCTCCTCATCTTGCTTCTCATCCTGCTGTTCTTATCTTTAGGAATTTAATCGAACAGCAGGTGTCATTAGGGGATTAGATAATGCTCCCCTGAGTATTATCTGAGCTATTTGGAGTGGCCGTCTCTAATTCTTTAGTTCCTGGCCGCAGTGGGGGCAGCACCGCCAGGTGCTCTCCACCGGCTTGTCGCACTCAGGGCAAACAGCCTGAAGCTTAGTCCCGCAATGAGGACAAAACGTAAAGCCCATCTCGACAGGGTTTTGGCAGTTCGGACAGGGTTGTGTCACTTGGACTGTTTTGGGTGCGGATATCGTGTCAGCCCGGACAATCAGATAAATCAATAATCCTATCAGATTGCCGATAAAGACAAGCAGTGCCCACAACACACCGTTCATGCCTCGGCGCTCGGCATCCCGGTAAACCCAGACAATCACAAAAATCCAGAGGACGAGCAGCGCCAGCGTCACCACCCGGAGCGGATTAAAATGGATAAGCCCCATTGGACCTATATGGATGGACCGAATGTCCGGCGTCCGGACGGCATGCCAGACACTGGGGAATATACCTAAAGGCGAGAGGATAAAAGGTGTCATTTGCAGGACAATTAACAAGATAAGGACGACCAGCAGAATAAGCCCGACTGTTTTTGCGGTTGAAGTCGCCATGTCATACCTCCTATTCCATGCCAGGATCCGATCCCGAGCACGGCATTGAAAATCTCGGCACTGTTGCCTGATTAAGTCATGTTTAAATAGTGGCTTCTCCCTCGGAATTTCCTGAGAATAAGCGGTGAAAAAAAGAGCATCACCGCATTCTGGATCATAAGCGATAGAGTTACTATTGCTTGTAATGAGAGGATCTCTTCTGCGGCCAGCTCCTTCAGTAAAGGCAGTATCAGTATCACAGTTAGGACAACGAGAGATACTAAGGCCAGCCAGATATACGCAGGAATGGATGTGGCCTTGATTCGACTGATAAACCCTTTCTCATTCGGATAAGGAGTCTTTATGGCGGTGTGACACATGAGTTGAGTTCGATGTATCAACTCTTCAGAGGGAACAGGAGCTTTTGTCTCCCCTGAAGAAAAAGCCGGATTTTTTTCAGATCCTCTTCGAAACAGGCACAATCTTCACATTGGGCAACATGCTTCTCAACCAGGGACAACCTGTCTTCCTCCAGGGTTTCATCTGATAAGTCGATAAGCCATCGTTGGATGTCTTTACACTTCATGTTGTCCTCTCTTCCAGGGAATAGGGTTTGGGTTTATAGGCGGAAAGATCTCGTTGGAGCCCTTTCACTGCCCGGTACATCAAGGATTTGACCGTCCCTATCGGTATCTTGAGCATCTCGCTGATTTCTGTTTGTTTGAACCCCTCGATTTCCTTGAGAACAAAAATGAGACGTTGGCGTTCGGGAAGTTGGGTTAGGGCTTTTGATAGAGCCATACTCAAATCTTTCTGATCCTCCGCTTTAGAATTTTTGCATACCTTTTTTCCCGTCGATACAGATACTATGTTTTCTCCTTGCTTGAAAGCTTTGTATTTTTGGAGGAGGAATAGCCGCCTGATCCTTTTCTTCCGAAGAGCATCGCGATGCAGGTTGGCGGCTATGGTCAAGATCCAGGATATGAATGTACTTTCTTTCGAGATTTTCGGAAAATTTTTTACCACTCGCAACCATGTCTCCTGAAAAAGATCTTCTGCCTCCCCTCTGTTTTGTGTCAGATAATATGCAAAACGGAAGACTGCGGTTTTGTGTTCATCGTACAGGGCATCGAATTCGGCGGAGCTAAGAGAATCTGTTTTCTGGACAGAATTTCCAATCTCAGCCTTCAACACATTCTCCATTCGCATCCAGTTTCATTAGATAGGACGTTTGAGACAGGAAATAGTTTTGGTCAAAAAAAATTCTGTTAATTCCTTCAATTTCATGATTTTGAAAAAAGCAATGATTTTTAGTTTCGATCACTCCAATTATAAAAAAATGATGACGAAGATCAAACCAGAAGAAATGAGATTTAATTCACCAGATTGGACATTGATGGGAAGAAGGTTAGATGGGAAATTGTCTAATTTTTAGACAATTTTCCGTAAATAATGAGCCAAGTTTTAAATAAATCCTCCTGTCCTTTCTCTATCCCCCTGAAAAGAAAAGAGTTAATTTATCTCATCATCTTGGTACATAAATTGCATATAAATGCATTTGTATAAATCATGCTTTAGAGGAGAGGCGGGCTGAAACATACACAACAGCCCTGATCTTTATCATTTGAGGTACCAAATTTTATGATCTGGATAATCAAGACGAAAAAAGGAGGTGTCGAAAGGAATATTGATTCAAACAAATGGTCTCAAGGTTTGGAATACAAGGCTTGATTTTGTCCTTGATTCCAGGGTACAGGTCTAAAGGTTCTACTCTGCACAGTCGTGTAGAGTGGGAAGGCCACGACTCCCGAAGATTCGGGAGAAGGGGGAAATGAAAGCACATGAGAAAAAACTTCATTGGAATTTTTGTTATGTTGTCCATCTTTTTTATCTCCGCAAACATGCTGTCTGCGCAGTCGCGAACCGGAACCCTGAAGGTTATCGTCGTCGATGATACGGGCAACGTTGTCCCAGGCGTTTCGCTCGTACTCACAAGTCCTGTCATGATGGGTGAAAAGACGCTGATCACCGATCCCTCCGGCGGAGCCCTGTTCATCAATCTGACTCCGGGAACGTATGAACTCAAATCCAGCATCCCGGGATTTCAGGAGAAGGTATCCCAGAATATCAGCATATCATTGGATAAACAGACTCTTCTCCAGGTAGAGATAAAGCCGGCAGTAATACAGGAATCGGTGACCGTAACGGCTGAAGTTCCCGCTGTAGACCCTACAAAATCGGTTATTGCCGAACATGTGAGGCATGAGACGGTCGAGTCCCTTCCGATCGCTCGCGACTTCGTCAGCTATTTGCAATTGGCTCTTGGGGTAAACATGGTCCCCAACTCTCAGGGACGAGATATGCCGCAGGATCCAGCTGGAAAGGGTGGACAGAACTATAATGACCGAGGCCTCCAGGGAGCGGACTCCGTCACAGGAGGAGGCAAGAGAGGGTCTCGTGATAATCTCTATTTCCTTGATGGTATGAACATCACAGGATTATCTTCTCAGACGGCCCTGATGAAATTCAACAACGAAGTCATCCAGGAACAGGAGTTAATGACCTCTGGTGTTCCGGCAGAATACGGAGGTGGAAAGGGTATTGTGGGAAACATCGTCACCAAATCCGGAGGGAATAGGCTTTCGGGTTCGGCGAACTTTTATGTGCAACCCAAAGGATTTTTCTTGCCGTTCGGAGGAAACGAATACGATAAGGCGGATAAACCCGATACTCTCATTAATGAATCAACCATGCTAGAAGGGTACAAAGACAACGCCTATGACACAGCTGCGACTCTGGGTGGACCAGTCATTAGGGACAAATTTTGGTTCTTCTTGTCAGGCCAGTACAGAAAAAATTCGGACACGTTCGCTCTTTCGGAATCTGCTTCTTCAACCAGGGAAGAGGCGGATTATTCTCAGAAACGGGTAGGATTTTTTGGAAAAGTCACTTTTAGACCGACAGGCAACGATTCACTAACTCTTATGTACTTCCTCGACACCTTTGATATTCTTGGAGAGAGAGACACAAACACTATCAAAATCCGACAGAGATCCCGAGAATACGACTACAATGTCTTCAGCGGCTATTACCAGAGAGTCTTAGCAAACAACATGATCTTCGATATTCGTTTTGGACGTTACATCAGGAAATATTTACTAGCCCCTCGTTTTACAGATGAAGGCACCCCCGATACTGTTTATTACCTGCCGGGCTCATACCCATCCATCGAGAATTACACCTTTGGCGGCTACAAAAACGGTTATGATGAAAAAAACACCAGAGATCAATTCAGCGGTTCACTCGAGTGGTATCTCAGTAATCACCGGGTCAAGTTGGGGTTAATGTACTCGAATGAAAATGACAAAGACGACAGACACTTTTATTATGGCGAGCAACGTAATTCTGTAGATTTTGACCTAGCTGGGGTGACGCTCGGAGAGCTGCTTGATGCGGGAATTTGGCCTGAGAGCGAAATGAATGAGCGGTTGATTCCCCGTTTGAACAACAATTGGGATTCGACTTCTGAGGCCTTTGATTTGAATAATGATGGAGTCGTGACTCGGGAAGAGCTGGAGAAAGCCACCTTTTCGGACTTCAACGAGAGAGGCCTGAATTTCATGAGAAGCTTGGACGCAAAAACAGGGCCGAACAAAGTTCGTGCAGCGCGTTACATGGGATACCTGATGGATGACTGGAGAATTAGCGACTATTTCACTCTCAATGCCGGAGCTCGAATTGAAAAACACAATTATTATACCTCTGAAGGTGATGTCATCCTCAAGATGCCCTTTAGGATTTTGCCTCGAGTCGGTTTGGTCTGGAATATCGGTGCGAGAGGAACACACAAATTGACGGCTTTCTATGGGCAGTTTTCCGATCCCATAGACTTTTCCATGGTTCATTTCGCAGGAAACATTTCAGGACGCGTTCAGCATGAACAGATCTGGCTCAACGGAGACTGGTATACTTTTCGAGTTCGAGGATCGGCCGAGCACAGAGATGCTGTTTGGACTCCGAATACCAGGGATGCTCTATCCCATGAATTCTCCTTGACACATGAGATCGATTTGGGTGAGCAGCTTGTCGTCTCCAGTCAGGTTTATTACCGGATGGACCGAAGAGTCATCGAAGATTACGACCTCTTCACGTATGTAGAAAATTACGAAGGCGATCCCGTTTGGGGACATCTGGATCTTTCTTTCGAGGATTTTGGATATCCATCCTCCGGCCCGCCTGGAGAGGCCAACTACTTCCTTTCCAACCTTATCGGCGCCAAAAGAAATACGGTAGGCTTCGATTTTGAAGTATCTAAGCGCTTTGAAAATGGTTCTTTCGTAGCGGGTCAGTATTCGTTCAAACGAGCAAGAGGAAACAGTCAATCTGATTCAGACGCCGATCTCCAGGGGGATTTCATTGGGCTCGACCCCAGAAATGACTGGATGTATGGACCCACTCCCGGAACCATTCCCCATAAGATCAAAGTCTTCGGAACCTACAGAACTCCATTTGGCTTGGATATTGGAGCCCTGTTCTACTGGAACTCTGGATTGATTTTCACAGAATCCTATGATTTCTATCCCGGTCTCTACAGCATCTATTACAATTGGCCGTTGAACGAAGAAGAAACTCTGTTTGCCAAGACAGGACAGGAAAAGGCACCTGGTTATTACCAGATCGACCTGAAGTTCAATTACACGTTAAGGCTTGTAGAGAGGGCATCTCTCCAGCTCTTCTGTGATATTTACAACCTCACCAACCATCAGCAGCCCATTGATCTCCAGTATGCACGAAATGATCAACAGTGGGATTACAAGGATACCGTCGAGATCCTGATGCCCATGAGGTTTTATGTAGGAGCCAGAATAAGATTCTGATTCGTTGATCATCGATGAGGGGGCTGGCACAGCGTGAAGTGTCAGCCCCTTTTTAAATTCTCAGAAATATTCTCCTCTCTCCTCGGTAGCTATCAGGAATTCGTGCTGCCCATAGCTCTCATCTGGCCTCCTCACCGGGGGCACGGCAACGGATTTACTTCCTTTAACCTTGAGAATAATCCCAACCCAAGCTTATCCCCGCCCAGCCAATGGAAGGGACAGAGATATCTTCATCGATGATTACAAGTGGCGAGGAGTCTGTTTATCTCTTGCACTTCATGACCTTATGGGCTTTGTGGCAACTCTTTTGTTTTCTGAGGATTCTTTCATAATAGCGGAATAACACCCGATAGATGTGGAGCTAGAATCTCAAAGTAAAAACAGTTTCGATGTTAGGCTCGGAATGAACACCGATCGTTCCATGGTGCAAACGCATAATTTGTCTGGACAGACTGAGTCCGATACCCGAACCGCCTTCTTTGGTGGAAAAAAAGGGAACAAATATCTTCTCTATGTTATCAGAGGATATTCCGGGGCCGTTGTCTTTAACTTGGATGATAATCCTGCCTCTTCCATCTAAATTGGCCTCCAAATCGATCCTGCTGTTTTTCTGTTTGGTGAGGGCATGCAGGGAATTAAGAAGGAGGTTTATCAGGACTTGTTCGATAAGTTCAGGGTCGGCTGTCAATTCTAGGCTCTGCGGCTCAACGTTCATTACAAAGTGAATGCTTTTTTCCTTGATGTCGGTTTGCATGAGCTTCTCGACTCGAGCAAAGAGTTCTTTGATCGGAAAAATTTGGAAATTGGGCTTTTGAACCAGAGTCAGATTTCTGTAGGCGTCTACAAAATGCAGTAATCCCTGGCTCCGCTTCTGGATTGTTTGGGCTGCGTGGTGGATATCGGTTAGGGCTTCGCTGTCCACTTTTTTTTCNNTCAATTCATTAATCGTCGTTGCGAGGGAGGATATAGGGGTGATCGAGTTCATGATCTCATGGGTGAGGACCCGGATGAGCTTCTGCCAGGCCTCAATCTCTTGTTCTTCCAATTCACTTTGAATATCCTGTATGGATACCAAGGAAAATGTTTGCCCCCGGAGCTTAAACTCAGTCGCGTAAAGGGACAGGTGGAGGGGTTCGTTTTCAAGCTCGACCTTGATCAGAGCTCTATCTCTTGGTTTCAGGTTGAGTAGGGTTTCGACCAGAGGTATGCTCGTCGATTCGAGAGATCGAATATTCTTGAGCTGGGGAACTTTCAACAGGCGTTTCGCTGCTGTGTTAATGAGTTCCACATCACCGCTGGGTTTAAAGGCAATCAGACCGATACCCACATGCTGGACGACAGTTTGCAGGTATCGATAATGTTCTTCTTTCTCAGCTCTTGTCTTTCGAAAGGCATTCATAACATCCGTGAAAGCCATTTTCAGAGCAGAAAACGATGCGCCTCGCTTATCATCCTTAAAGGATTGAGAAAAATCGCTGTACTTGATGGATTGAAAAAGACGGGTCAGATCCCGGTTAGTTTTTTCAACATAATTGATGAGCGAGTAGATTTGATAGATGATCAAGATGCCAATGATAAAGAGCGCGGCATACAGAGCTGTCCGAAAGAGGAAATAGAAAAAGGCGCAGATGGTTGCTCCTAAAAGGAGTATGCGTATAATACAGTTGACTCGAAATCGCTTAAAGACCATATTTTTCCAGTCTCCGGTATAATGACGCACGGCTAAGGCCTAACTCCCTGGCGGCGAGAGTGATGTTTCCCCCATGTTTGTCAATAGCTCTGTGGATGATTAATTTTTCCATTTCTTCCAAGTTGTAATCATCAAAAACGAGAGCATCCCCTTTCGACTTCTGAGCAGGGAAGAAGAAATCAGAAGGCTGGAGCACTCGTGTTTCACTCATGATGATGGCTCGTTCAATAGCATGCTGCAGCTCTCTAACGTTGCCGGGCCAATTATATTTTTCCAGTCTTTTCATAGTGGAAGGGCTCATCCTCTTCAAGGGTTTATGATATTTTTTGCTGTAAATTCTGAGGAAGTGATCCACGAGGATGGGGATATCTTGCGTTCGTTTCCGAAGCGGTGGCAGTTGAATTTCTACGGTGTTAACTCGGTAGAGAAGATCTTGGCGAAACTCGTTTTTGGCCACCATGTCATGGATAGACATATTGGTCGCGCAGATAAGGCGGACGTCAATCGGAATAGGTTTATTGGATCCGAGTCGAATGACCTTCCGATTTTCTATGACAGTCAGCAGTTTTGCCTGAAGAGTTAGGGGAAGGTTGCCGATTTCATCGAGAAAGAGTGTTCCTCCAGAGGCAATCTCGAAACGCCCAGCCCGGTCCTCTCTAGCATCAGTGAAAGCACCCTTCACATGGCCGAAGAGTTCACTCTCAAAAAGAGTCTCACTCAGTGCTCCCATATCCACGCTGATAAAGACTTCCTCAGCCCGAGATGATTGACGATGGAGCTCTCTGGCCACCAATTCCTTTCCTGTGCCATTTTCTCCTAATATGAGCACATTGGCATCGGTTTTAGCGACTTTTTGGATGGCCAAAAAGACGTTCTGCATGGCTGGACTCTGTCCTATAAAATCGTGATAAGGTTGATCAAGGTCCGCGCTCAACTGTTTCTGTCTTGAGCGGNNACCCGGGATTTCCTCAGGTTCATGGCGGCAGAAAGAGTTGCGATAAGCCTTTGGTTCTGCCAGGGCTTGAGGATGAAATCTGTGGCACCTTCTTTTATGGCCCGAACAGCCATTTCCACGTCTCCGTAGGCAGTGATCAAGACGACAACAGCCGAGGGGTCTATTTCGAGAATTGTATTCAGCCAGTCAAAACCTTCTTGGCCACTGGTGGCGCCCTTAGCGAAATTCATATCTAGGAAGATGACATCGTAGGTTTCGTTCTTGAGCAGGGAAGGGATGGCATCCGGCTTATTTTCTGTGTGAACCTGGGCCACATGTTTTTTTAGTAGGAGGCGTAAAGCCTGAAGGATATCTTCATCATCATCGACGACGAGGATTTTTCCTATTTTTTTACTCATGAAACATGTCCTCCTCTAATCGGCTCATCCATGAACTGGCAAATCAAATGAACATGATGCCCTGTTCTTATCCTCGGTTAGACTATCCGCTGGATTGACCGTCATCCATTATATCAAAAAGCCTTCGAGAATTCTGTTTTCAATGCAGAAGAACACATATGCAAGAAATATGCCTATGAAACAAGTTGGGGTCAGACTTTGAAAACTTGAGT
>JABAOF010010206.1_pt1 | contig 29649 bp, 19 predicted proteins | sample 7062171 | NCBI WGS metagenome assembly JABAOF01 (sample SAMN14538628, study PRJNA623070) | marine sediment metagenome | biome: marine biome [ENVO:00000428]; feature: marine pelagic biome [ENVO:01000023]; material: deep marine sediment [ENVO:00002113] | place: India: Gulf of Khambhat ...
AATTGACTAATTTAAAATATCAATATTCTCAATCTACTAAAAATTGACTAAAAGTTTTTTTTGTCTAGATGAGATATGTGCCATATACACTATGTGATCCAGAATAAGCATGTTGGTGAGACTGCAGAGTTTGAGATTTTAAGGGAAGGGAAAGTTCTGAAAGAGAAGATAAAACTCACGATTCCGACCAATTTCTGCAGGCTGGTTCCTCATGAACAATATGATGAAGTGCCAAGATATTATATTGCAGGGGGTTTGGTGTTTCAGCCGTTGACAGAGAATTATTTAAGCGTGAGATTGGATGATGATGATTATGATCCATCCTATATCTTCAATTTGTTTCCTTATTATGAGTCAGGAGAGCCAACTGAGGACAGAAGAGAGCTTATTGTTTTGGCATCGGTCCTGGCAGATGAGATCAATGTCGGTTATCATGATTTAAGGGATATTGTGATATCTCATGTGAATGGGAAAAAAGTTTCCACTCTGGAAGATTTAATTGCGGCGGTTGAAGGGAATAAGGGGGCGTACCATGTGCTTGTTGATGAAAGAGGGAAGAAGATTGTGCTGGATAGGAAAAAGATGGATACAAGGAATAAGCTGATACTGAAGCGATATCAGATTCCTTTTGACCGCTCAGAGGATTTGAGATGAGAGCGTATCTGCGAGTTGATGAGGCACAAATCAAAGCTCATCCCAAAGCCGCAGTCCTGGGATAGCCGAGAAATGCCGGTCATAGGTGACAAGAACCGATCCTGTTTCGATTTAATTGACTTGATTTCATTTTTCTTATATTATTGTCGGCGATAATTCTTAAAGGAGGGAACCATGAAAAACGACCCAAAGGAAATGCCATCTGCAATCTGTCATTTAGACATTGTAAAAGTGTTTATTGAACAAGTACCAATCCATGATAAGGAATGGAAAGGATTTCAGGAAGATGCAAAGAAAGCAGTGCGGGAAATTTATAAAAATTTTGAAGTTATCTCTTCAATATCCAGGCCCATTCCAGGGCAGTCCGACCCGTGCAAAGGGGGACCCATCGTAAGAATTGTAGAAAAATATTCCAAGGAAATAATCCCCAGGGAAATAAAAAAGTAATAATATTTAATCGGGCGAAGAGTATAAGTTATCATCATCAACAGACGTTTCAGCTAACAGAAAACACCTCTAATTGAGAAGGTCTGTCCTCTAAAACTTTATATAACCTAAAATGGAATTCTCTGACTTCACCATCACAATGACAAGCGATTGTGATTTTGATTGTTCTTATTGTTATCAGAAAAAAGAGAAGGAATACCTGGACATAACCACAGCCAGAAGGGCAATCGATTTTTTCTTTACCTTTTTAGCCGATGAGTGTTTTATCAATTTTTATGGTGGAGAGCCTCTGCTTTCCGTCGAACAGATCAAGGAAGTTGTAAGCTATATTCAGCATAAAAACCGAAACTTGAAGAAAAAAATTCATTATTCAATCACGTCGAACGGCAACCTCATAAATAAGGATGTACTGCAGTTTCTAAATAAAAATAGCTTTACCTTTGTGTTGAGCTTTGATGGTCTTGGCCAGGATGTTTCAAGAAAGAAAGGAAGTTTTGATCATCTCTGTTCAAGTCTCGAAAAACTTCTTGAATGTCCTGAGATCAACCTGGAGACAAACAGCGTATTTACATCTCAAACCGTAGGTTATCTTTCACAATCCATCCAATTTATCGTTGAGTCAGGAGTTCAAAATGTCATTCTATCATTTTCTAACCTTCCTCCCTGGAACAGATCCGAACTTTCCCGGCTGAAAAGTGAAATAGCATCACTTCGGGAATTCAGTCTTTCAGTCTACAGAGAAACCGGCGAAATTCCTGTAACGAATTTGAGAAAGATCTCTAGTAAAGGGATTTTTGCTTGTTCTGCCGGAAAAGACCGCATGGCTTTGTCTTCGGATGGGAGTCTCTGGGGATGCTGTTTTTTCTCTGATTTCTACAAAAGCAACGGACAAACCAAAGAGAACCGTAAATATTGTTTTGGAAATGTTGAGTCATTCATGAATGACTATAAGCAGGTTTATCCAAAAGTCCTGAAGAATTATTCAGATCTTCAAATGCGATATTTTTTCACATCAAAAAACTACTGCACATTATGTGAGGATGTGACAGATTGTGTCATCTGCCCTGTTGATGCGGCCCTTGGGAGTGTGATTATCGGAAAAATACCTGATTGGGTCTGCCGAATCAGGAAGATTATAAGGGAAGAAAAGGAGCTTTTTTTAGAGGAAATTGATAGGTTTTGACCGGCCGCAACTGAAAAACGCTGAAGACTTAAAGAACTTATTCTTCGCGAGCTGTTGCTCCCAGTTCCTCCAACTGTGTTTTTGCATCTTCTAATTCAAAAAGTTCAGGGTCTGCGTCACTCCATATTTCGAGAAATTTTTTATAGTGTTCGATAGCTTTTTTCCTGTTCCTCTGTTGCTGATAGATTTTGCCCATCCAGTAGTAACTTCGAGAATATTTATCCCCCCATCTCAATCGTCCTGTGCTTAAGTTAGTAATTTTCTCATATTCGTTTCTGGCCTTGTCTAAATCTCCGTTTTGATAATGTGCCGAGGCGAGAGAATCAAGAAAGAGAATATGGATATCGGTTTTGATGTGTTCACGGGATAATAAAGAACAGGCCGTTTGAAAATGATCAATGGCTTGCGAGGTGTCTCCTTCCCCAATGGCAATTTCTCCCGCCAGGAAATGATAATGCCGCATGAGCTTCTTTCTGCCGGTTTCTTCGATTTGAAGCTTTAATCTTTCTGCCGTTTCTCTAGCTTCCTCTAACTTTTTCCTTTTGACATCCACAAGGCCCCGAAAATAGGAAGCAGAGTTTTTATATTCCAGGTAACCAACATCATTTGCAATTTCGAGCGCTTCGATGGCTGAATCAAGGGCCTGTGAAAAAAGCTTTTTTTGAAGGTTTACATAGACGTTTAAAATCTTGAAATTGAATAGACCAGGTTTGAAGTTGAATTCACGGGAATGCTCTAATCCCTGGTCAATTTCATTTTCTAAACGTACGTATTCTCCGCGCAAGAGAAGCAAGTGAGAAAGCCATAATCGTCCCATATACTGCGAAAGAAGATCATCCTTCTCGATCATTTGACGGTACGTTTCTTCTGCGGACTCAAAGTCCCCTCTGATCTGGTAAATGTGTCCTGAGAGTTCAATAGTTTCAAAGTTATCCGGTTCTAATGACTGAGCTTTCCTGGCTTGCTCAAAGGCAAGGTCATATTCGTTCTCACAAAGATAAGAGATTCCCAGGCGTAGGTGGAAATATGCAGGATTGGTGAACAAATGCTGATTGGAGAGTAATATCTTTCTAGCTTTATCATAGAGTCCCTTCGCCATATAGATGTAAGCAAGGTTTTCATAGGACAATGCATCCTTGGGGTTCACTTCGATAATTTTCCCGTGCTTTTCTAAAGCCAGGTCCCATTCCTCCATGTTTCTGTACCTGGCAGCGAGATAAGAATTCCCTTCCAGGTCATCCGGGTAAAGCTCCAATAATTTCTCGTAGTTTTCCGTTTCCGTTTGGGGGGAATATGCCGCATAAGCCTGTATCAAATAATATTCTCTCTCGGAGACCTTGTTCAGAAGAGATAAAGCTTTGGTCAGATATTTATCACCCTGGTCAATATTTCCCAAGTAATAATAATTCTCAGACATCTTTACGTAAGCCAGCGCAAATTCCGGGTCTGAGGATATGGCCTTCTCCAGAGCCTGGATGCTTTCCTGGTGCTTCCTTTCCTGAAATAATGATTTCCCTTCGACATAATATTTCAAGGCATCAGGTGAATTCGTAGTAATTGTCTCCACTTCCTTGTCGATATCCTTTGCAATGGCATCAGCGGAAAGTTTGAAATCCCTCTTTATTTCTCTGCTCAGTCCATCTACCATGGAGAAGATACTTTCTATCCCTTTCCCCTCCACTTTTTCTGCTCCGACAGGCTCCAGAGTGTCTGCCTTGTGAAGAGAAGTGCTGATCCTGAAGAGCTCTCCTGCTTTGGTGATATTCCCCTGGAGGATGTAATCGACAGCACCCATATCAGCCACTTTTATCAAATCTTCTGAAGAGTAAATTGAGACGCCCAGCAGGTCTAATTTCTTGAGGATGCCATAGAGTCTGTCTCCGGTTATGACCCTGATGTGTTGCGATTGCAAAAGGTCGGCAACCAGAAGCTCGCAAAAGGTTTTTCCCAAGTAATCCAGGTTTTTATCTCCGGTGTTGTTCATCAAGTACGGTATGACTAATGAAATCCTTCCCCCCTTTAGGCGTGGTGAAGGGGGTGCATTTATCCATAAGTAGACACTCGTGACAATGAAAAAAAGGAAAACGGCTGTGACGGGAATATACCAACGCTTTTTTATCAAATTCATAAGCGAAAGAGGCTCGTGTTCCAATTTTATCTTTTTTAATTCCAGGAGAATTTCCTCTATGCTTTGGTACCGTTTGTCCTTATCCTTCTCCAGGCATTTGAGAACGATATTCTCAAGAAGATGCGGAATGTGAGGATTGATTTTTGAAGGAGATTTTGGGATTTCTGTCATATGCATCTGAACGTATTCTTTGGTAGTCTTTGCTTTGAAAAGTGGTTTTCCCGTTAACATTTCGTACATTATGATTCCAAGAGAATATATATCTGACTTCTGATCAACCTTTTCTCCTCGCGCCTGTTCGGGAGACATATACTGAGGAGTACCGCTAATTCCCCCAGTTATGCCTTCTTCATCAATGTACAGGGATCTTGCCAACCCAAAATCCATGATATAGGCTTGGCCGTTATTGTCTATCATGACGTTGGATGGTTTTATGTCCTGGTGAACGATACCCTTTTGATGGGCTACCTTGAGTGCCTCGCACATCTGTCGAGTCAGGTTGATGGCTGTCTCGAAAGTCAAGGAGCCAGAAGTCTGGATGAACTTTCTTAGGTCTTGGCCCTTAATGTATTCCATCGAGATGTATTTGATTTTTTCGGCCTCGCCCAGATCGTATATTCGAATAACATTTTCGTGGGATATGGACCTGGCTGTTAATGTTTCCTTTTTGAATCTTTCAATGAAAATCGGGCTTGTTGAATATTTGGGGCGGATGATTTTTAAAGCGACAGTTATGTTCAGCTCTGTATCTTCAGCTTTATACACGCGTCCCATACCGCCGCGGCCGATTTCTTCGACAATCCGGTAGCGTTTATCGAAGATTTCCCCGGGTGTAAACTGAATAGCTTTGTCTGAAGGGAGTTTCTTTCCAGGGAGGGAGAGGGTCTCTAAAATCCCTTCCAATGCCGATCCACATTTACTGCAAGATTGACTGTCCTCAGGATTGAGAGTATAGCATTTGGGACACTGTGCAGATTTATCTTTTTCCCCCATGCTAAGATAATAAAAATATCATTATCATAAGTCAATTCTAATCAAGACAAACAATGAAAACAAAAAGACGATTTTATGTTCCTTTTTGGGATAAAAACTTTCTTTTTTTCAACCCTTAATTTTTCTTGGCTGAGGAATTTTTTTTATAAGAGCGCCCAAGATGGAAGTAAGACCAAGTAATCCTCATTTGACATCAAATTTTTCCATATGCTATAAGCTGTCTAGGGAATAGAAATTGGAAAAATCATTGCCATCCTGAAAAAAATTATTTGTATGACATTTTCATGACATTTCTTGATCAGAAAAAAGATTAGAATACTCTCTAAAAAAGTCAATTCAATGGCTGCACACTCTCGGGGTCATCGAAAGCAGATTCTTTTGTTTTTGATCGCCGTTGTTCTGCCCAGCATAATCCTGGTTGTGTTTACGTTGCGCATGATCAGCCAGGAGCGGGAACTTTCCCAAAAACGGATAGCGGATGAGCGCCGCCGCCTGTCGAGTGAAATTAGTCAACACCTGCTTGTCCGGCTGGAAAAGATCAAGCTTCAGGAGGTTGGCTCCGCTGCAGATTGGACCCGGCTGCCAGCCGCTCGTGATTATGTGAATCCTGAGGTTGTGTTGATCGGCCTGGTAGACCAAAACCGGCTGGTGCTTCCGTGGGATGTAGAACAAACGAACGGGGAATACCTCAAGTTCCTGACCAGTTCGGACTTTACTCAGAAGATCCAGCGGGCGGAGAAAGAGGAATTTGCCGAGAAAAATTTTCTTCGGGCTGCTGAACTTTACCGCCAGGCCATAAAAGCTACCCAGGAACCGGTCCAGCAGGCCTATGCGCGTCTTTTATTGGCTCGAGCTCTGCAGAAATCGGGAAAAATGAAGGAAGCGTTAACGCAATATAATGCTCTTTTAGCTCTCCCTTCCAGAGTTACGGATGAGTATGGGGTGCCGCTTTCTCTTTATGCAGCCGGGCGCCTGCTTGATGAAGATGTAAATTATGAAGAAGTATCCGAGCGTATCCAAGCCGAGGTGAGAGAGAACCGCTGGCTGTCGCCTCCCGAGTCCTATATGCTCAACGACTTGATTGAAAAACTCATTACAACCGCTCCTGAAGAATCGATTCAGAACACGGCCAAGGTATTGCAGCAATGGATCAAGAAGCACATTCAAAAGCTGGAGCAGTTTTTAGCCCTTCAGGAAGACTTTCCAAGTTTAGTACTGCTCATCAACCCGAAAAATCAGAGCGAGGAGAACGAGCCTGTCTGGTTCTCTTATAATGAAGATCCCTGGCTGTTAAGTCTGGCCTTGTCTCCAGGCAGGCCTCAACCTTTGCTTATTGTGGTCCATGCTCAGGATATTCTGTCTTCACTCAAACAGGACAGCGTTTTTTCGCAGAACTTTCCCATAGAGTTTCACTTCATTACAGATGTAAGTTTAGAAGGAGAGTCTCTGGGACCGAATTTCCGCGGTCTGAGGATTGCTTTCGAAACTGGCGAAATAGAGGCCCTTTCCAAGCAGTGGCGCTTTCAGCCTGTATTATACTTCCTCGCTTTGCTTTTGGTCTTGAGTGTGACGCTTTTCGGAGCATATCTTCTCTTAAGAGACGTGCGCCGCGATGTGCGGATGGCAGAGATGCGCTCCCAGTTTGTCTCGAGCGTTTCCCACGAGCTCAAGACGCCGCTGACAGCGATTCGCATGTTTGCCGAAACCCTAAGACTTGGCCGTTCCAAAAGTCAGAAAGCACAGGAAGAATATCTGGACACAATTGTCAGCGAGAGTCAGCGCTTAACCAGGCTGCTGAACAACGTGCTCGATTTCTCCAAGATTGAAGAAGGGAAGAGGATATACAGGCCGGAACCAGCGTCTCTTTCCGAGATTGTTCAAACAGCCGCTCGAGCCATAGAATATCCCCTCAATCAACAGGGCTTCAAACTCCAAATTCATATAGAAAAAGGATTGCCTGATGTTCGAGTGGACCGGGACGCCATCGAACAAGCTATACTGAATCTTCTCCATAATGCCATGAAATTCTCTGGTGCATCCCGGGAAATCGGCTTGCGGCTTCAAAGGACGGATGGCCATGCCCTGATTCAGGTGATCGACAGGGGAGTGGGAATTGATCCCAAAGAAAAAGAGCGGATTTTTGAAAAGTTTTATCGAGTTTCTTCTGAGGAAAACAAACGCCTTCCCGGAACCGGTCTGGGGCTGACCCTGGTTTCCCATATCGTCAAAGCCCATGGAGGAAAGATTGAAGTGGAGAGTAAGCATGGCCAAGGGAGTACATTTTCCATTTATCTTCCCCTGGAGAAGGAGTGATGAAGCGGATTCTCATCATCGAGGATGATTTAGCCATACTGCGAGGACTCAAAGACAATCTCGAGTATGAATCATATGAGGTGTTGACTGCTAGTGACGGTGAGCAAGGCTACTGTTTGATTCGGGAGAAAAAGCCAGACCTGGTTATCCTGGATTTGATGCTTCCCAAAATGAGCGGTTACGAGCTTTGCCGCAAAGTGCGCAAGGAAGGGATGACCATACCGATTTTGATGCTGACCGCCCGGGGGGAAGAGATGGACAGAGTGATGGGATTGGATTTGGGTGCTGATGATTATGTCACCAAGCCATTTTCTGTGCCGGAGCTGCTGGCAAGGATTCGAGCCATTATGCGCCGCATTCAGCATTCAAAGACAGGGGATTTGCCCAATGATCTGCAGTTTGGAGAGGTCTCAATAGATTTCAAATGCTTTGAAGCGAAGAAGGGAGATAAAATTCTGGATCTGTCGCGCAAGGAATTCGGGATTCTTCGCCTTTTGGGTGCCCGTGTGGGCGAGGTCGTCACCCGGGACGAGTTGCTGGATGAAGTGTGGGGTTATGATCATTATCCCACAACCCGCACTGTAGATAACCATATCGCTTTGATCCGGACGAAGCTTGAGGATGATCCTTCTCAGCCCCGCCACTTGATTACTGTTCACGGAGTCGGTTACAAGCTGGTTCTGGACCCATGACATTTTCGTGACATAAAGCAGACAATTTCATGAAATGATTTTTACGAAAATATTACATCGTTAGGACAAAATCGTGACACTTCCTGAAGCTGAGAGCGCTAGATTATTGACGGAAATCAAAATGAAAGGAGAGGTTCCATGAAAAAACTTTTAATCATGATCGCAATTCTGACCTTATTGGCTTTCAGCTTCGGGAGTCTTGCTCAACAGAACGGGTATGACCTGTTCCAGAAGGCACTGGCCAAAGAGCGCGCCGAAGGAAACCTGGAAGAAGCGATCGCCCTTTACCAGAAAGTCATCGATGAAACCAAAGATGAATCCCTCGCAGCCAAAGCCCAACTCCGTATCGGCATCTGCTACGAGAAGTTGGGAAAGCAGGAAGCCCAGAGGGCCTACCAGAAAGTGATCGATAACTATCCCCGGCAAATCGAAACAGTAAAGATCGCCCAGCAGAAATTATCCAGCCTGCTAAAAGCTTATATTCCCACTGAAAGAAAGTATGATAGCCTTGCCGTTCGAAAAGTATGGGAAACCCGGTTTAACGATCCATTAGGCCCTCCTTCACCTGATGGGAGTTATCTTCCTTGCTATGATGGAAACGGAAATCTTTCTGTTTATGATCTTGCTACAGACAAATTACGCAGTCTCACCGATGGTGCTTCTTGGACTGCTTCCTTTGCTTACAAGGCAGTCTTTTCTCCTGATGGAAAGCAATTGGCTTATGCATGGCGTAACAAAGAGTATTTTTGGGACCTTTGGATTATTAACATTGATGGTTCTGATAATCGCCTGCTATGCCGGAGCAAAAGCCAGAAATCCATCATCCCGATGAACTGGTCGAATGATGGGAAAAAAATTCTGGCACATTCTAAACATGAAGGAAATATATCCGAACAAGAGAATGAGATTGTTATGGTGTCTGTGCCAAATGGCGAGTTGAAAAGAATTTATGAATTTAAAAAGAATCAATCCACTAACATTATATGTTTTTCGCCTGATGGCCGATTTATTGTTTTTGATATCGCCGATTTCGAAAACCAAAGTTGCGATATAAGTATACTTCCTGTTAGTGGGGGGAGAGAAATATCATTGGTTTCCCATCCTGCAAGTGATCATGTACTTGGCTGGATGCCTGACGGAAAAAACATCTTATTCTCCAGCGACCGGAAAGGATCTATTGGAATTTGGATGCGCTCTGTGGAAAATGGAAAACCGCAAGGAATTCCCAAACTCGTCAAGCAGGACGTCGGACCCATAGGTCCTCTAGGAATTACACTAGATGGTTCTTTTTACTATCAAAAAGGAGGGTGGGAATTTGATATCTATGAGGCTGTGATTGATCTGTCAAGGAAAAAATTGGCTGGTCCGCAAAAACCAGCCATCTATCGATCGATGGGCAATAACACAAGTCTTGACTGGTCAAAGGACGCTAAGTACATGGCTTATCATTCTTTTAGTAGTTCGATGGGTGCAAGAGGAAAGCTTTGGATCTGCAATGAAAATACAGGTGAGGAGTACGAGCTTGAACCTAAACTCGGAACATTTCATGAACTTTACTGGTCTCCCGATGGAAGCAAGATTGCTACCTACGGCCGTGATATGGATAACCGTCCAGGTTACTTCTCCATAGATATTCAGTCTGGAAATGTCAGGCCTATTATTCTCCGCGAGATTGTAAAAGGAGCTGTCAATTTTATTGGTTGGGCCGGTGATGGGAAGTCAATTTTCTACCAGTATGAGAAACCTAAAGATTTCTATGAGATAAGAAAGAAAGAAATAGATGCGGAGAAAGAAGATATCATCTATAAAACCTTAGAAAAAAATGTGCATATAGGGAGCTCTGCTCTCTCCAGAGATGGACACAAAATCGCTTTTATAAAATGGCAGGGTGAGGAGAAGTCACAACACCTGATGGTTATGACTATTCAAGGAGAAGAAACAAGGGAGCTTTTCAGAACACAGCCTGGAAACTCGATTAAAGAAATTGTTTGGACGCCAGATGATCATTATTTGCTTATTACTCAGGAAAAGAACACTGGATATCAAGAACAGAGTGAGCTATGGATTGTCGGATCTCGAGGGGAAGATCTTGAAAAAATAGGAGAACTGGATAAATTTGCATGGGGGTTAAGAATTCACCCAAATGGAGAAAAAATTGCCTTCACCGTTGCAGATAAGAAAACAGAGGTATGGATCATGGAGAATTTCCTGCCGGATGAAAAAACAGGGAGAGGAGGGGAAAAATGAAAAAATCAGCCATTCTAACAGCAGTATTGATTTTGGTTTCCTTTAGCTTATCATCCCTTGCCCTCCAGAACGGCTATGACCTATTTCAGAAGGCTCTGGCCAAGGAGCGGGCTGAAGGAAATCTGGAAGAAGCCATCGCCCTCTACCAGAAAGTTATTAAAGAAACCAAAGATGAATCGCTCGCAGCAAAAGCCCAACTCCGCATCGGGATTTGCTATGAGAAGCTGGGAAAAGAGAAGGCCAAACTTGCCCAGGAATCTTTCCAGAAAGTCATCCACAATTATCCCAAACAGATTGAAACAGTCAAAGTGGCTCGCGAGAAACTCTCTGGTCTCTTAAGGACTCAAGCACTCATCCAGGAAGGCGCGAGAGAGTTCAAAATGCGTCAATTATTGCCGATGTTATGGGATCGATTCGCTAAAGTTTCCCCAGACGGCCGCTATCTTGCTTACTTTAATTATGATGTCGGGTCAATGGCGATCCATGAATTCGCGACAGGAAAAGAGCGGATAGTCAAGAGCAAAATCAAAGAAGATGAACCGGAAGGAGAAAGTTGGTCTTATACATGGTCACCGGATGGGGAGGCCCTTATCTGCAATTGGTGGCAGGCACCGGGCTGGAACTGGGCTGACCTTCGGATCCTCCGGATTGATGGGACTGAACAACGCCGTCTTTTTCAGTCCGAGGAATACGACGATGTTTACCCTATGGATTGGTCTTCAGATGGACGCTATATACTCACAGCCTTTTATGGAGCACATCCGATAGGGAAAAGGATGGGGATTATCTCTGTTAAAGATGGATCGGTGCGTATTATGAAAACGATAGATCGTGATTGGGGAATTATGGGCTTTTCTCCAGATGATCAATATATCGTTTACGATTTTCTCCCTAACGAGGAATACTCCAGCCGCGACATTTCTATTCTCTCGGTAGATGGGAAAGTTGAATTTCCTCTTGTCACACATCCTGCACATGATTCTTTTTTGGGGTGGTCTCCAGATGGAGAGTATGTCCTTTTTGCCAGCGACCGGACAGGGACGAATGATCTATGGATAATCCCTGTTAAAAATGGAAAGCCTGCGGGAGAACCGGAGCTTATAAAAAAAGGACTGGGAAATATCGATGTGTCAGGTATAACTCCGGATGGGTCATTTTATTACATATCCCCGAGGCAGATGGTAGATATCTACGTTGCGGAAATGGATGAATCAACCGGAAAAATAATAAATGCTCCAGAGAAAATGATTCTATCTCGGGAAGGACGCAATTCATGGCCGCAATACTCGCCAGATGGGAAATCCATCGTTTGTGTCCTGACAGGCGGGATTAGAGGAAAAGAAGAAAATTCGTTGTGCGTCCGTTCCTTGGATACTGAAAAAGAACTGCTCTTCCCGCTTAAAACGAATGCCCTGTTTCCTCGGTGGCATCCTAATGGCCGCTTCATCTATTTCACGGCACTTGACCGTTCCGGGCACTTTGGAATTCAATGTCTTGAATTGAAGACAGGCCAGGTTTCCAAGGTATTGCTTGAGGTGCCCGAGGAAAAGCATTTCGGCAATATGTTCGCTGATGTATCGCCAGACGGAAAATCTTTTTACTATGTCTACAGTGAAGGTGATGATAGAATGTGCAGGCTTTATGTCAGGGATTTGGAAACAGGAATTAAAAAAGAGCTGTTCCGCATGGCAGTCCGGCTTCCTTTTGTGTCTTCTTTATCCCCTGATGGAAAATGCCTGGCCGTAGTCAGTCGAGAGGAAGAAAGAGCCATTCAAATCCTGCCGACAACAGGAGGAAAGACTCGGGAATTATATCGATTCAAACACAGCGGAGGCCATCCCACATGGCTCGACTGGACTCCTGATAACAAACACATCATCTTCACGAAGAAGAACGAGGATTCAGGATGGGGGATCTATCGAATCTCCATTGAAGGAGGAGATCTCCAAAACCTGGGAATCAGCACAACATTCATAGATGATGTTTCTGTCCATCCTTCTGGAAAACACCTGTCGTTCAGTTCCTCCGGTCCTGAATGGAAAAATCCCGAGCTGTGGGTCATGGAGAATTTCCTGCCCGAGGTGAAGAAATAGGCGATGAAATTGACTTTTTTACGAGCGCAGCGTGGCAATCTCAGCCATATATCATCACGGGCAAAGCCGTGGTAATCTCGTACTGAAAAATGAGGCCTAGCCACTTTAACGCTTCATCTTGAGTCCTATTTTAAGTTGACTGTTGAAATTGAAGTTATCAAGGCTCTATTCTTCATCTGTTCCTATTCTTCCACACTCCCTTGACAGAATCTTTACACTTCCTTAACTTTTAGACAAGTGAGATATAGTATTTTAAATAGGGGGAATATCCCTCGGTTATGTAGTATGAAATGCTTGAAAACTTAAGACTTGCCGTTAAAAGACAGAAAAAGCTCATCATTATTTTCTTTCTGACCATTTTTCTTCCCTCCGTCTCGCTCAGCATCTTCGGCATCAGGGCCATTCGAAACGAGAGATTCCGTCTGGCCAAACAACTAGAAAATGAGCACAGAAGAGCGGCGGAATTCTTAAAATCTCAAATCAGCGCTCAATTCAAAGAACTTGAATCTATCCTTCAGAATCTAGCCCAGTCGACAGCTCTTTTGCAAAAGGATGATACTGACATACAAAATCTGCTTCAGGCTCAACTCGCTGAACATCCAATGGTAGAGCAGGTGTTCGTCGCCTTCGAGAGTGAAGAGTCGTGGTTCCCCTTATTTCAGCCGATGCCTAGCGGGATTTCCTCCTCTTCCGGCTCTCCTTCAGAAAGGAACCTTCTGGTAGATCTGAAGAGAGCCGAAGCATACGAATTCGAAGACAGAAATTACAGTAGAGCCATTTCTTTATACAAGAGGCTTGCAGATCAGTCTGGTGATAAAAATTTTAAGGCACAAATGCTCACCCACATATCCCGGTGTTTGATGAAAGCTGAAGACTATACCGGAGCCATCCAGAACTATAAAACGATCAGCGAAGATTATTCTGAAAACACGACTTCTTCCGGATTGCCGTTAGCCCTTATCAGCAGATTACAAACGGCAATATGTTATCGAAACCTGGGTGAATATCAAAGTTCTCTACAAACTTCCATGGATCTGTATGGAGACATCCTTCAGATGCGCTGGCGCCTGAGAGAGGCCCAATTCAAAACTTATGCTTCTCTCGTTAAGGATAGTATCACTGAAGTTTTTTCAGCTAATCAGCCCAACCTAACCCTTGAAGATGATAAAAAAGAATTTGATCAGTTGAAAAGCCTGCATCAGGAGAGACTCGAGCAGTGGGTGGTCATCAAAGACATCAAACAGGAAATCTTTCCCGAGCTTCAAAGTAGACAAAACACATCAACGTACCAGCCTACTCCTCTCCAATACCACAAAACAATAAATGACAGGAATTTTCTCATATCTGTCGTCCAGATTCCTGACTCCTCTGAAAATCGTCCTGTTGGCCTGCTGGGTGTCAAGATCAGAGAGCATCATCTAATAGAGGATGTCATACCCGATGCCATTGACAACATGCAATTTAGCGCTAAAACGGATGTCGTCATTTCCCATTTGTATGGAAAAATTCTGCGCGGAGAGAGGAATTCCACAGCAGAACCGGCAACAGCAACTGAATTTTTCGAGGATAATTTTCCTCCCTGGAGGATAGAGATCTTCCAAAGCGGAGGAGAAGCTTTAGGTTCCTTGGACATTAAGCGCAATTTTTATTTTTGGACCATCATTACTCTGGTCATCGTTCTCATCTCAGGCGCTGTTCTCATATCCAGGACCATTGCCTACGAGATGGCGGTCCTTAAACTTAAATCTGATTTTGTCTCCTCCGTGTCCCATGAATTCAAAAGCCCCCTCACCTCGATCAAGGCTTTGGCTGAAAGATTACGAGATGGGAAAGTCAAGGATTTCGGAAGGATGAAACAATATTTTTCGGTGATCACCCAAGATGTAGTCAGATTGACGCTCTTAGTCAGAAATATCCTGGATTTTTCGAAAATCGAGGAGGGGAAGAAGGAATACGAATTTGAGAAAACAGATTTGGCTCATTTGATGGCACAGCAGATAGCAGATTTTCAAAGAGACGAAATCGCTAAAGGTATGAAGATCCAGACCCAAATCTCTGAGGACATTCCTCATATTTATGTGGATAAAGACGCTTTCTCCAGAGCCATCAATAATCTTCTGGATAACGCCTTAAAATTTTCTCCTGAAAGGAAAGAGATCTCAATCCATGTCAGGAAGGACAAAACAAATGTCATCATAGATGTTAGAGATAAGGGAATCGGGATTTCCCCCAATGAGCAAGACAGGATTTTCGACAAGTTCTATCAAGGGCGCAACACCCTCCGGCAATCAGTCAAAGGAACGGGATTAGGATTAACCCTGGTTAAACACATAGTCGAAGCTCATGGGGGAAGGGTTGCTGTGAAGAGCCGGGTTGGGGAAGGAAGCACCTTTTCTGTTATTCTTCCCATCCAGGAGAGGGGAAAGTGAGGTTTTATGCCTAAAAAAATCCTTATCATAGAAGACGAACAGGGAATTTTAATGAGCCTCAAAGATGAGTTCGAATCGCAGGGATATATCGTTCATGCCGCAGAGGATGGAGAAAGCGGCCTGGAATTAACCAGGAGACAGAAGCCAGACCTGATCATTCTGGACATCATGCTTCCGGCTCTGGATGGGTATGAGGTGTGCAAGAGGCTTAGAATGGAAGGGGATACGACGCCGGTCATCATGTTGACCGTCAAGGATAAGGAGGTGGATAAGGTTTTGGGCTTGGAGCTGGGGGCTGACGACTATGTGACAAAGCCCTTCAGCTTCCGGGAACTGACTGCGCGTGTGAAAGCAGTCTTCCGGAGAACAGAGGATCAGGTGAAAGATTTGACCTGTTGCAGCTTCGGAGATGTAGAGCTGGATTTTGAGAAATACGAGGCAAAAAAAGGAGATAATAAACTGGATCTGACCACGCTGGAATTCCATATGCTGAAGTTTTTCATTCAGAATAAGGGGAAGGTGATCTCAAGGGATGAATTCCTGGACAGAATCTGGGGGGAGGATAATGTTTCTGTTTCCTTCCGGACTGTGGACAGCCACATCGCCAACATCCGAAAGAAAATCGAGGAAGATCCAGCCAACCCGAAGCATATCCTCAGCATCCGCAGCGCCGGCTATAAATTCGTAGATTGAAATGACTCCACAAAACTTCAAAATCTCTTCACTCTTCCTGAACACATCAGAGCAGAAAAAGCATTATATTGAGGCTGATGAAACAAAAAGGAGGAGAACAATGAGAAACATACGGAAAATTCTGTCTACATTCTTTCTCACCACTGCCTGTCTGCTTTTTGTATTCGGGAATTTAGCGCCCCAGGAATCAGCCGAAGAGATCTTCGAGAAAGCTTTTTATTACGAAGACGTCCAGGGTGACCTCCAAAAAGCAATCGCACTTTATGAAAAAATACTCAAGCAGTTTCTTGAAAACCGCAAAATCGCAGCCAAAGCCCAGTTCCGTGTCGGCATCTGTTATGAGAAGTTGGGGCAGGAAAAGGCGAAATTGGCTCAGGAAGCTTTCCAGAAAGTTGTTGATAATTATCCAGGTCAAGTCGAAATCGTGAGGCTGGCAAAAAACAAATTAAGCAGTTTCGTGATGGCGGCTTCATTCAAAAAAGATTTTAAGATCGAAAAAATCGGTTCTGGATGGTGGGGTAATTCTGTGTCTTCAGATGGTCGATATCTCGCTTTTGTCGACTGGGATACAGGAGATCTGGCTATAAGAGATTTGATAACAGGCAAGATTCGTCGCCTCACAGACAAAGGCACATGGGAAGAATCTGCAGCGTATGCAATGTCTCCTATATGGTCGCCCGACATGAAAAAAGTGGCATATCTTTGGATTGATGATAATAAGATTTCGATTGGTGATGGAAAAGATTATTTTAATTTCAGAATTATCGGGGTAGATGGATCAAAGCCTCAGACTTTAGTCCGATATAAATATGAAGGAGGTTGGATTTCGCCTTTGGATTGGTCACCTTCGGGTCATTCCATTCTGGCCTCATTCTCAAAAGGAGAAGGGATACTTGATATAGGTCAGATCTATATTGATGATGGATCAATTGAAATTATAAAAACAATTGAATCCATTGGTGATGTAAGTCCCATAAATGCTCAATTTTCCCCTGATGGCCGTTATATAGCTTTTAGCAATTCCCAAAAGAAAAATTCCCGAAAACGGGATATCTTTTTGTATTCATTAGATGAAAAAAAAGAACTGCCTATCGTTGAACATCCTGCAGATGATAATATTTTCGGATGGTCTCCGGATGGCAAGATCATCCTTTTCATGAGCGATCGGACAGGAACCAAGGATGCCTGGATGATCCGTGTCTCTGGAGAGAGAACCCAAGGAGAACCTCTTCTAGTTATGAAAAATATTGGATTAATCCATCCAATTGGATTCACTCAGGATGGCTCATTCTACTATAACACGCAAGGTTCGTACGTACTGGATGTTTATTTTACAGAAATAGATCCAGATACAGGTCGAATTCTTAAACAGCCGGGAAAAGAAGCTCTTCCTTACATAGGAAATAATATTTATCCGGACTGGTCACCTGATGGAAAACGCCTGCTCTACATCTCTCGTCAAGGACCTAATTACAATTTATCTGTCCTTTGTGTTTATTTTAAAGAGTCAGGTGAAGTCTTAGAAATATTGGATGAACGATCCCCTGAATCTAATTTTCTTCATGCTGGTCGTCCTCAATGGAGTCTTGATGGGCATTCCATTGTCTTCACTGGTTTCGAGCCACAGACTTGGGGAATTTACAAGGTTGATGCCCAAACCGGAATTATCACCCCAATTCTGAAAGAGCAAAAGCGATCAACCTGGAATCCTCCGTTCGGGTCGCCTCTTGGTACTCTTGATGGCAAATCAATTTATTACATTAAGGGATACCAGGAAGAAAAATTCCTTCAGATCATAAAGCGCAATATTGAATCTGGTAAGGAAGAGGCATTGATTCAGTTTCCACGATACCGAAATCCCACAATGGCGCTCTCTCCTGATGGTGAAAAGTTGGCTTTGCTTATGCGTGAAAAAGAGGACCTTAGGGTACTGAAGGTGATTTCTTTGGACAAAAAAGAGGCGACTGAAATTTATAGATTCACTCTAGGAACGGGGAAAAATGCGATTATCGATATGGATTGGTCTCCTGATGGCCGTTTTATTTATTTTTCTAAACAAAGATTAGATTCTGAACGGAAGAAATGGGATTTGTTGCGAATTTCTGCGAAAGGCGGCAATCCTCAAAAGCTGGGTTCAACTACGCACAGATTTCTTCATTTGAGTGTTCATCCCAATGGAAAGCGGATAACGTTCTCTTCTGGGAACGACCAGAATATTCCATCTGAAATTTGGGCCATGCGAAACTTAATCAAATAATGGGGTCAAATCTTTCTTATTGATTTCTGATATTAATAAGTGGTATGGGGGGATCTGCTGCAAGGGTCTGCCTCCTTAAATATTTTCAACCTCCACAATAGGTGTTTTCAGAAAATCGGATTAAACTTCTTTTTCTGTCTTGACGTAGTTTGTAAAGGTGCACAGCCCTCTCCGACCTCCTTCATCAAATCTCAATGCGATTGCAACACAAACTCAACAAACTTTCTTCAGGTTTGTTTTATTATTATTAATGTATATAGTGCTGGTTTGTTTGACTTTACGGGCTATCCGTTATATTTTTTTGAAGCAGGGAATAAGTATCGGATAATGAACAACCTGAATCAACCAGCGGAAGGATTTAGCCTCCATGCGGATTAAATTGAGCTGGCAAAAGAGGGCCATCGTTATCTTTGTCTCTGCCACACTCATTTTAAGCATAATCCTCTTCATCCTCGCCATCAGGGAAGCCGAGAGGGAAAAGCTCCTGAGAGAAAGAGAAACAGTCGAGGAACAGCAGAGATGTGTGGCGCTTCTTCTTGATCAGGTGGATGGACTGTTATCGGATGTTGAGGGGAAAGTTGGAATTCTATTGGGAGACATTAAGGACCAGTCAGATCAGGTCAACCTGAGGAAAGCTTTCCAAGAGACACTGGAGGAAGAAGAGCTTCTGGGAGAATTATTCTTTGTTGATAAGAACAGCGAGGTGATTTTTCCTGTTGGAGAGTCTCTTTTTCTCCTGGAAAGCAAAGAACTGGGGAAAACGGTCCATAGTCTTCCCCGGCTTGAGGCTGACTCTCTCTTTAAAAGGGCAGAAGCCTGTGAATTTGAACAGAAAGATTATGCCCAGGCTATCAATTCTTATCAAAGACTCATGAAGACGACACCCGATAAATCCTCCCGGGCCCTGCTGATGAATCGAATCGGGCGGTGCTATGTAAAATCCGGACAGCCCCTCAAATCCGTGAGCGTGTATCAAACAATAGCCAGCCAGTATTCAGATGAGTTCAGCGAGGATGGAATTCCCCTGGGAATCATTGCTCACTACCAGATAGGAAATATCTATGCGGGAAAGAAAATAAAGAAGGAAGAAGTTGCATCATTTCTCGACCTCTATGACAGCCTCTTGCATGCCAGATGGCCGCTCACGAAATCCCAATTTCACTTCTATCTCGATAAAGCCAAGGAGGGAATTGAGGCAGGCCTGGGAGAAATGGGAGTAGAAGAAGCTGTGAATTTCAAAGCTAGATGGGAAAAACTGAGACATCTGGAGAGAGAGCAACTGCAGAGAATGAGACAAAGAGAGAACCTGGTCAAGGACGTCGTTCCCCTGATTAATTCCAGAACATCAGAGGCGAGTGTCAAAGACAGAAGTTTTGTGCGGTTTTCTGCATCTGTGGGGGAGGAGTCCTATCTTGTCTCTTATGCTCGCGTCACTCCAGATTCCCTTCTGTGTTTAAGTATCGATCCAGAAGTTCTGGCCGAAAAAAACATATCCCTAATACTGGAGAGGATTCCCCTGAGGAGTGACTGGCAGGTCCAGATTGTGAATGAATATGGAGATATGGTGGCCGGGAAGGGGATCGAGGACCAGTCTCATCCAGCTCCCCGGCTGACCTATTCTGAAGACTTTAAAGAAAATCATCCTCCCTGGAAGATCAATGTCTATTTAAAAAATCCCGGCTCTGCTGAAAGTCAGTTCAATTTCCGTCGCAATATTTATATCCTGACTGTGGCTGTGGTGATGGCGGCCCTTCTTTTTGGAGGTTTCTTTGCCATAAGAAGCACGGCCAAGGAGCTGGAACTGGCAAAGCTTAAATCCGAGTTTGTCTCTACTGTTTCTCATGAATTCAGGACTCCTCTGACATCCATTCGCTATCTTGCAGACATGCTCAGGAGAGGACGGGTGAGGGGAGAGGAGAGAAGGCAGGAGTATTTTGAGACCATATCCAGTGAGGGCGAACGCTTGAGCCGGCTGATTGAAAACATCCTTGATTTTTCGAAAATAGAAGCCGGTATGAAAGAGTATCAATTCGAGAAGACGGATGTGGCTGTACTGGCAAGAAATGTTGCCTCCGGATTCAAAGAGCACACAAAGGGAAAAGAGTGCGCCCTGAAAACAGAGATATCCGACCAAATACCGGTCATTCCTGCTGATGAAGAAGCGATCTCCAGAGCGCTGGACAACCTGCTCGATAACGCCATCAAGTACTCAAGAAAAAGACCCAAAATCTTTCTCCGGGCCTGGTCTTCTGAGAAAAATGTCTTTTTGGAAGTCGAGGATAACGGAGTGGGTATCAGAAAAGAGGATCAAAAGCAGGTCTTTAAAAAATTCTACAGGTCCGGCCGGCTGGAGGAAAGGATGGTCAGAGGAAGTGGAATAGGTCTCACCATTGTGGACCATATCGTAAGGGCACATGGAGGTGAAGTGCTGTTGGAGAGTGCTATGGGGAAAGGAACAAAAGTGACCATCAAGCTCCCTATCAAAAGGATGGAGGATTAGGGATGGATAAGATTTTGATCGTTGAGGACGACAAGGCGATTCTCATGGGACTGAAAGATGACCTGGAGTTCGAAGGCTTTAAAGTCTCGACCGCTGAAAACGGCAAAGAGGGATTAAATAAAGCTATGGATCAGGAATATCAGTTGATCATTCTGGACATCCTGCTGCCTGAGCTGAACGGGTTTGAAGTCTGCAAGAAGCTCAGAGATGCGGGCATCCGCACTCCGATTCTGATGCTCACTGCCGCCAGAACCGAAGAGATGGATAAAGTGATGGGCCTGGAGATGGGAGCGGATGACTATGTGACCAAACCTGTGGGATCACGGGAACTGGTGGCACGAGTCAAGGCGATTTTAAGAAGAGTCAGGGAGAAAGAAGAGACTCCAGATTCCTATGAGTTTGGCGATATATCGGTTAATTTCAAAAGCCACGAAGTCAGGAAGCAAGACGATAAACTTCATTTGACGGCTCTGGAGTTTAAGCTTCTCAAGTTCTTCATCGAGCACAAAGGAGAGGTGGTCTCCAGGGATGACCTTCTTGATGAAGCATGGGGCGACGCCATTGTTTCACCGCGGACTATCGACCCCCACATCGTTCATCTCAGGAAAAAGATTGAAAAAGATTTCTCCCGTCCGCAGTACATCACAAGCGTTAGGGGAGTTGGATACAAATTTGAGGGCTGAGACAATCGCAACACAAACTTATCTTAAACTCAACGCGGCCTTAACCTTCTGGCGGAAAATTTTTGTTACCATCCTCCTGAAAACTGATTTTCAGGAGGTTACATCATGAGACAAAAAAGAATTTTCGCTTGGGTACTCGGAATCATCCTGGTCGCTTTCTCTCTAGTTCTCCAGCAGGATGCTTTGCCGCAGCAGTCAGCAGAACAGCTCTATGAGGCAGCTCTGCTTAAAAAAGATGCGGACGGCGATCTGGAGGGTGCGATCGAGATTTTCCGCCAGATCTTGGCCAGGTTCCCGGAAGAGAGAGCAGTGGCTGCCAAAGCTCAGCTTCAAATCGGAATCTGTTATGAGAAGCTGGGAATGAAAGAAGCGCAAAGGGCTTATCAGAATGTAATCGATAATTACGCGGATCAAGTGGAGCAAGCTAAGCTAGCTAAAGAAAAGCTGGCCAGTCTTTTAAAGACAAAGACAGAGGCTGGGGAAATGAAAATTCGGAAAGTCCTGGAAGGGCAGATCGTTGTCTACAGCTCGGTCTCTCCGGATGGAAAATACTATGCCTATCCGGATTGGAAGAAGGGAGGAAACCTTGGGGTGAAAGATTTTGCTACAGGCGAAAGCCGCATCCTCACCGAAGATGAAGGAGGGTTTGCAGCAGATGCCAGATGGTCCCCTGAGGGCAAGAATCTGGCATACTGTTGGGCAGACTGGTCGGATGTGAATACAGTCGAGCTCAGAGTGGCGGGACTGGATGGGTCCGGTTCCCGGATTCTATTTAAAAAGAAAAGCGTTCATGCTTTCCCCTTTGACTGGTCTCCGGACGGGAAGCACATTTTGGTTTATTTCGCAGGTAAGCCGCTTTCCAGCGAGTATAAATCTGTAAACCTAGCACTTGTTTCTGTCGAGGATGGATCCGTTAAAATTCTCAAGACCTATAAGCTCACAGAGCCGTTTCAGTCGGGTAGATTAATTAAGCAAGGATATTATTCACCGGTTGGCCGATTTATCGCCTATACAAAAGAAGTCAAATCAGGTCAATCCGTCCATAATGACGTCTTTCTTTTCTCACTTGATGAACGAAAGGAAATTTCTCTGGTCAGGCATCCTGCTGACGAATATCTTCTGGGATGGTCACCGGATGGAAGGCAAGTGCTTTTTGCCAGCAATCGTACAGGAACCATAGGAATTTGGGCCGTCCGAGTGTCAGAAAAAGGAATCCATGAAGATCCTGTTTTGATCAAGGATAATATGGGGCCCTTGATAACTCTTGGCTTGACTGATGATGGCGCTCTTTACTATGGCCTTATGAATGATCTTTCCTTTATCTACCAAGCTGAATTGGATCCTGAATCGGGCAGAGCCGTAGACAGTCCAAAAAAGCTTTCTCTGCCTCATGAAGGATACAACATCAATCCCTGCTTCTCTCCGGAGGGTGATCGCCTGGCATACGTTTCTAATCGTGGTGTTTTTCGAAAATTTGATAATCCGGTTCTCTGTATTCATAATCTTAATAGTGGAGAGAATACAGAAATCAGGATGAATTTGAAAGCTAGTAACCAACCGATGTGGTCTCCGGATGGCAGCAGGATTCATGTCGTGGGATGCGTCAAAGAATGGGAGTGGGCACTTTACAGCATAGATCCTCAAACAAAAAAAGTTGAAGTTGCTATCCCACCAGAAGAAGATACGGATGTTTATGGTCACTGCTGGTCTGAAAAAGGAAATTCCATCTTTTATTTAAGGATAAAACCGATCGCCGAAGGCTCGGCTATTTGCAATAACCAAATTATTCATCGCAATTTAGAGAAAGGTCAAGAAAGAGAAATTGGCACATTTCAATCCGTCAACTCGACTCATGAGCTTTTTTGTATTTCTCCGGATGGCAAAAAATTGGCTTATGTCCAGAGAGATGCTGATCAAAACAAAGATATAATCAATGCTATCTCTGTATCAGGCGGGAATCCGAAAAAAATATGCATCCTGGATCTCAATAAATACAGGATTATGGACCTGGCTTGGAGTCAAGATGGCCGATTTATCCTATTTTCTTCTTATGATAGGTCGGAAGGTAACTGTGAATTGATGCGTGTTCCTGCAGAAGGTGGCGAACCCGAGAAGCTGGGAATCTCAATGTCTGGAATTTCTTATTTGAGCATTCATCCTGATGGACGCCAGATAGCCTTTTCTTCTCCAGGGGAAACCAAAAGACCTCCAGAAATATGGGTCATGGAGAATTTCCTGCCCAAGCTCAAAGATAAAAAGTAAGATGTTTAGTCTATAATGTGCAGCTCCAATTAAGGAATCCTACCCAAAAACTGGTCCAATTAAAAATATAGGTTTTTGGTCTTGCATACTCCTAAACCGCTCGGCGAACTGCCGTGACATCAAACTTCTAAGTGAGCTGTGCGGCCGATCTCTTTGAAATCCCGCCTCAAATTGATCTTCTTCTGATTTCCAAAAATTCACTCCTCGATTCATCCTAAATGGCCAAAGAGTGAGGAGGAGACAGTGGAGAGATTGATGACTGACAGCCGGCAACAGATAAAATCAAAGGGCATTATAGTAGGCGGACAAAGTGGTTGCAGAGGCACAGGTTAGAGCTCATCCCAGAGTCGTAATCCTGGGATGGCTTCGAAATGCCGGTCATAGGTAACAAGAACCGATCCTGTTTCGAGGGCATGAGCTCCGATCCACACATCGTTGACCGGAAGGGGATTTCCGGACTTTCTCAGCGAATCCTTTACCAGACCGAAAATCTCTGCTGTTTCCATCGTGGCCTCAAGTATGGATACTGTGGACTTTGAAAGGAATCTCTGCAGATTTTTTTTGTTCCCTTTCTCTTTTTTACCGGCCCGGAAGCCCGCAAACAATTCCCCCAGAACAAATACCGACATATAGACACAGCCGGCCTGGGCCAAGTAATCAAGGACTTTTTCATCTCCCCTCAAAAAACCGACATACGCATTCGTATCCAGAATGATCTTTCTCATTTCCAGTCCTCAGGATGAACGGTTTCCAGGTCTTTAATGGCTTTGAAAAACTGCTTTCCTTCCTCTTCAGTCCAGATACCGAAGAGATCGAGGAATTCCTCCCGATTGTCTGGCTTGGTCTTTCCTGTGCCGAGGGCTTCAGCCAGCAGTCCTTTCATCACTTTATTGACGCTCGTGTCCTCTGATTTGGCTCGCTTTTTGATCAGTTTTTCAGTTTTTTCATCTATTCCGTGGATGGTTATGGATTTCATTCGGCCTCCTGTGAAGCGAATTATGATTCATTATGAATCATATTATGAACCATTATTTCCTTTTTTTCAAGGCTGAGTTTTTCTTGCCTGGGGAGTTTTTTCTATGAGAACGCCCAAGATGGAAATAAGATCAGGTGCTTTTAAGGAGTATGGTTGCCTCATGAAAAACATGATTGGTTCTAGAGGGTGCAGCTCCCATCTTGCAGTGGATTGTAGTAGAGAGGATCGTTTTAAGGTCGGTAAACATCCTGCGTATGTCTGAATAAACCCTGTGAACTTTCCTCTTGTATCCGATTAAGACCTGCAAAGCTCCCACCTGTGTACGGTTATATAGACGTGCACTACGGCTTGAACATCTTTGATAGATTAAATTATTCGATAATCTCCATGCGAACGCGAATAAAGCATTTTTTCGCCAATCAAACAATATAGCCAATCAAATAAAATATTTTTCAAATACTTGACATTCAGTATTCACGCATATATAAATATACTTCCATAATTAAGAATCCTAGAGGGAGAAGAGGAGTAAAGCAACTCACACTATCAAACCAAATTTTTTCTACTTGCAGTAGACGTGCATAAAAATCAGGTCTATCCATAGATTTAGAAAGGAAGCGGTGCTGAAAAATAGTTCTTTTTTTACAACTGCAACAGCAAATTTAACAGAGAAAATCGTGTATGCCTCAATAATGAAAAATAGAAGCCATAAAAACACTTTATCGTCAATGAGGGATATTTCTGAGTTCATTCGGTCTTTTCAAAGAAAGAAAAGAAGTAATATAAGCCTAGCCGAGGTTAAGAAATAAAATTTCTAAAGGAGGTAATGCATGAAAGAATTAAAGCTTCAAAAATTAAAAGGAGGTAGTAAAAATGAGTAAACGAAGTGCATTGGGATTGCTGTTAGCCATCGCCTTGGGCTCTCTTCTTGTTACTGGTGCTGCCGCAGCAAACGGCACCCTGGGAATAGTGGCGAATTATGCTACTAATTCAGTGACTGTATTTGATACAGCCACAGATACCGTTCTGGGTTCGGTGTCCATCCCTGGATATAATACTATGGGTGACGTGGCTATCGTTGGGGACTTAGGGTTCGTCACTGATTTCAGAAATCAGGTGTGGGTTATTGATCTGGCGGTGTCGCCGCCCGTCTTAGCCTCAGGAACGAATCCGATCTCGATCTCCAATTACGGCGAAGACATCGCAATCAGCCCCGACCAGAAATTCCTGGTGGTGGTCGATGGCAGCGCTACACAGCCGATCTCGGTCATCGACATCGCTTCTCGGACTGAGATCAACACCTTCAGCCTTGGCCTTGACCACAACTCGGTGGATGTTTGCAAAGACGGCTCTGTGCTGGTCACGTCGTATTGGACGAATAACGTGCACAGACTCACAATTGACGGCGCTGGAAACTTGACAGATACGGGTGAGGTGCTCAATAGCGGTGGTTCACCGAATAACGTTTTTTGCGCACCTAACAGCAGTTCTGGTATTGTCATCACGCGATTTTCGGGGCATATTCGATCGTTTACTATCCCAGGTCTGACTCTAGTTGACACCCGAAGCTTGACTGGGAATTTTGGAATCTCCGGCTTGATCAACCCCGCGGGAGACCGGGTTTATGCGCGGAGTAACGGCAGTTATGTAGATGTCTTCGAGTATAACTCTGCCACAGGTCAAATAGGTGTGGCTCCACTACTTTCTTTCCCGATCTCAAGCACTCCTACTTTATATGGAATGGATCAGATGGCGCTCAGCCCGGACGGCAGAAAACTATACGTGTCACAACCGCAAGCTCTAAATGTATATGATGCCAACACCGGAGTCCTGCTGACAGCGATTACAGATCCGAACATTTACATACCAACAGGAGTCTTCATCGAGAGCCTTCTACAGGTTCCAGTCGACATCAAGCCAGGTTCATGTCCAAATCCCCTCAATCCAAAAAGCAAAGGGGTTCTGCCGGTGGCTGTGTTAGGTGCTGAAGATTTTGATGTGACAACCATCGATCCAGCCACGATCATTCTTACTCTTGAAGGAATGGAAGATGGAGTGTCACCACTTCGCTGGGCCTTGGAAGACGTGGCGACACCATTTGAAGGTGAGCTCTGTGAATGTCATGACTTGAATGGTGATGGATATCTGGATCTGACACTCAAGTTCGACACCCAAGAATTAGTGACAATGCTGAATCTTGGAGATTTTGCAGGTTACACACTTCACCTAATCTTATCTGGAAATCTCAAGGAAGATTCCGGAGGTGTGCCATTCAGAGGCCAAGACTGCATTTGGGTTCTTGAAACAGGGAAAAAATAATTTCACCTCAACGGATGAGAAGGAGCAATAAGCTCCTTCTCATCCTCATCTTTTTGACTAAAGTAGTGTTGAAACGTAAGAAGGGGTCGCATCTCAACATTCAACATTTCTGAAAAAATGCAGTGGTAAGGGGGCATATCTTAACATTTGCGATTTCCGGGATCAGTGGTAATAATTGGGGACAGTCCCCAATTTCTGTATGAGTTTGCCACGTCGTTCTACTCCTCGCAATAACACACAGATGAAATTACCACAAAGGGATTGACAACATATGCATACTGTGGAATTGAGCCAAGTTAAAAGCCAGAAAGAGAAATATGGCGGAAAAGGAAGTCCTTCACACCAAAACTCATTGGGTTAAATCTCATTTAAATAAATAATCAATAAATGCGTATTTTAATCTGAATTGAGGAGGGGAAAAGCCATGAAAAAGAAAATATTCAAATCAACCAGATGGGGAATCTTCATATTCATTGTGATATCGCTGCTGGTGGTGCTGGGGGGAAGCATCATCCGTTCCTTGGGCCAGCAGATCTTTGAATACGGTGGAACTCCACCTGAAGGCCCGCCCTTTGTCCCCGGTGAGATCCTGGTTAAGTTTAAGCACGGAGTGCCTGCAGAAGCCATGGAGAGAGTCCATGCCAAGCACGGGGCATCCGTACTCCAGGTCAGCCGGTGGGGCTACATGAGAGTCCGCATTCCCAAAGCCAGGACCATCGACGAGATGGTTCAGGTCTATTCGCGGAACCCGAATGTGGAATACGCTCAGCCAAACTCGATCTGCCGGGCAGTTGTCACGCCCAATGATCCTCTTTATACGTATCAGTGGCACCTGGATAATCCGGTTTATGGCGGGATCAACATGGAGCAGGCCTGGGATTTGTCGACCGGAGGAGGAGTGATTGTGGCTGTGCTGGATACCGGCGTCGCTTATGAGAATTACGAAAATTATCTTTTAGCTCCGGATTTGGCAGCAACTCATTTTGTTCCAGGATACGATTTTGTAAATAGTGATTCTCACGCTAACGATGATGAATCTCACGGAACACACGTCACCGGGACCATTGCGCAAAGTACGAATAACTTATTGGGCGTAGCGGGAGTGGCTTTCAACGCTTCCATCATGCCCATCAAAGTATTGGATGAGGAGGGGAGCGGCACGGCCTACAATTTAGCCGACGGTCTCCATTACGCAGCGGATAATGGAGCGGACGTTGTTAACATGAGCCTGGCCTGGCCCTGGTACAGGGGAAGAATGTATGATCCTGGACCAGTCGTTCACAACGCTGTGATTTATGCATACAATGCAGGCGTAACTCTTGTGGCCGCTGCCGGGAATGACGGGAAAAGAGATGTGGCCTATCCCGCTGCTTATCCGGAGTGCATCGCAGTCGGCGCAACACAGTATGATGAGTCTTTGGCTCCCTATACAAATAAAGGATCGGCTTTAGACCTTACTGCTCCTGGAGGGAATGTCAATGTTGATCGGAACGGTGACGGTTATGGGGATGGCGTTTTGCAACAGACATTCAATCCCAACACGAAAAACCCAGGAGACTTCGGCTACTGGTTCTTCCAAGGAACTTCGATGGCCTCACCGCATGTGGCTGGAGTCGCTGCGCTGATCATATCGGCGGGTGTCACTGGACCAGATAATGTGAGGAATGTGCTGCAGTCCACAGCCGAGGATCATGGTGCTGTTGGATGGGATACAGATTACGGCTGGGGAATAGTCGACGCGTATGCAGCTCTCTCCTCTATCGGTGAACCCAATGAAGTTCCGTTATCCGATCCCAACGGACCTTACTACGGAACCGAAGATACTGCCATAGCTTTTGATGGCTCCGGCTCTTCAGACCCTGATGAAGACCCGTTGACTTACACCTGGGATTTCGGCGATGGGAATACGGGGAGCGGAGTCAATCCATCCCACACCTATCTTTGGGGCGATACTTTTACAGTTTCTCTCACAGTGAATGATGGGAGAGGCGGAACAGATACAATGACCACTTTCGCTGATGTCGCTGAAGCGAATGACCCGCCTGTTGCGGATGCGAATGGTCCCTATTCCGGTGTAGTGGGCGAGCCCATCGTTTTTGACGGTTCAGGCTCCTCTGACTATGATAATGAGGATGGGACCAGTGCCAACGACCAACCACTGACTTACTCTTGGGATTTTGGTGACAGTTCATCCGGCACAGGAGTTAATCCCGCACATTCCTACAGTGCAGCAGGCACGTACACAATCACTTTGACGGTTAGTGATGGAATCGCATCATCCACATCAACAACCACTGCTGATGTCACTGACCAGCCTGTAGGAGTGACTGTGACCGATATTACTCCGAATTCTGTGATTGAGGGCAGTTCAGTGGATGTGACTATTTCCGGCTCTGGTTTCCAGACGGGCGCAACCGTCTCTCTGGAAGGAGGAAGTGGTCCAACCCCCGCAGTATTAAACGTTGTGGTTGTGGATTCTTCGACAATTACAGCTACGATTCAGACTAAGAGTGCTGGCCCACCGAAAAACCGGTATTGGGATGTGCGGGTAACGAATCCTGACAGCGGGACCGGAGTGTTGGCGGGTGGATTTATCGTAATACCCCAATAATAAGGGGTCGCGTCTTAACATTTAACATTTCAAAAATTGAGGATGGTCCCCAATTAAATAAAACGAGATTACCACGCTTCGCTCGTAATGACACAAAAAGAGGCCTAACGGTCTTCATTTGACTCTTCCCTCCTTAATTATTATCTTATTACAGGGTATGTGAGGAAAA
>JABAOF010012332.1_pt1 | contig 29602 bp, 22 predicted proteins | sample 7062171 | NCBI WGS metagenome assembly JABAOF01 (sample SAMN14538628, study PRJNA623070) | marine sediment metagenome | biome: marine biome [ENVO:00000428]; feature: marine pelagic biome [ENVO:01000023]; material: deep marine sediment [ENVO:00002113] | place: India: Gulf of Khambhat ...
GACAGCGTGGTAATTATTGTCAAGCTTTTTCTTCTGTCGGAAAAAATACGGAGGTGGAGGTGATAAAGTGATAAGAACTCCCTTTTGGTGTAAGGTAGTCTAAAGAAAATGGCGCTTGTGTGTTGAGGGGAGAGATATCATAAGATATCGTGGTGCCGAAAGGCTGGCACCTGCTGATGGCGCTGTCCGCTCGCAGATGCGGGGCAAAGCCCCGGTAAGTACATCCCCCGGTGGAACAGTTTTCCCATCAAGGAGTTCGAAACACGAAGTGGTCAACAGAGGGCCAAAATCGAGCTGATTTTGGTAACAGCATGGTTCAAGGTTTGAGAAGAGGCAGGACTGGGGAATAGTGCGATCGAGAGTGCGATCGAGAGTGCGATCAAGGTTGCGACGTTTGGTCCCCATATCGTTTTCAAGGCACTCTTGGACCTCGCTGTTATGCATATGCGGTTACCAGGGTTCGAGAGTTGTAGTTTTTGTGTCTCCCACTCTCGTATGACAATCCCTCCTGCTACGTGTTGAAACAAAAAATCATGGCCATCGCTCACGGTATTAGGTCTAAGTTCGTGGGAGGCGCGGGAGGCGGCAAGTCTGGATTCATGTCGTTGACCGTAATCGTCATTGTCTTCGAGTCACTCCTTTGGGGATCGCCGTCGTCGGTTATCTCGAACATTATCGGCCCATAGGTACCGGCATCGGTAAATCCGGGAGCAATGTTGAGAGTTGCAGTCCCATCGCCGTTGTCGGTCAACGTGGCAAACGCCGGCAGATCGGAAGGCTGCTGAAAGGTCAACGAATCACCGTCCAGATCACTCGCTGTCAGCGTAATCGTAAGGGTATCGCCCTCGTCCACCGTCTGGTCAGGAATCGCCAACAGATTCGGAGGCCTGTTCACGGCTGCAGCTAGGTTGAGGCGGCGTTTGCCCTGCAATTCAGGAAAGCTCTGCGAGGCGACTGCAGGAAGGGGTGTCGCGCTGTTAATCAACGTCTCATGTACCTTCTCTGGCGTCCAAATTGGATCTAACGCCCAAAGAACTGCAGCTGCGCCCGCAACGAGCGGCGTAGCGAAGCTGGTGCCACTGACCGTCATAAGGCCATCGGAGGGAGCTTGTACGTCGTAGACTAGCGGCACCGTTGAGATCATGTTTTTCCCTGGTGCATAAAGATCAATCCAAGGTGCAAAATTACTGCACCGTGTGGTGCCATAATAATCGATAAAATCGGTGGCAAGTTCGTCTCCCTGATCGGTGGCGCCAACTGCCAGGATGCTTCGCTTTTGTGCATCCGTAAGGTTGGGATCACCATTGTACGCAGCTGGATAATTACCGGCCATGCCATTTTCAGGGCCAAGAATACAACCTTCGTCTGTTTGATTCAAATTGCCGGCCGCGGCGACAATCAGGAATCCGTCGGTGATCACGCCTTCTACGGCCGTCTTGAGCTCAGGAACATGGACGACGTTCACGTTTACGTGGATGATTTTCGCTTCTGTTCCGCGAGCATTATCGATTGCAGTTCGCACCTGGTCCGAGCCGTTCGCCCGTAACGGGATCAAACTCGTATACCAGGCGACCCCTGCGATGTACTGACTATTGTCTGTGTTGGCCGCAATGATGCCTCCAGCGAGACTGCCATGCCCTGTCAAGTCAGTCTGGTCCCCCCCGCTACATCTCCCTCTCAGATCCGGATGAGCACCGGGCGTGTCGCTGCAGTCGATGCCCGTGTCGATGGTGGCGACCATGACGGTTAGCCCCCCCTTCGCCCCGACTTGCCAGGCCTCATCGGCGCCCACGTGCGGCAGATACCATTGTGACGCGAATTCGGGATCGGTCGGGGTAACTCCTGGATTGACGACTACGTGGTTTGGTGATGCGGCCTCCACATCATCGAACTTAAGGATCGTGGCGATCGCCTCGTAAACTCCTTTGGCAGTTCCATCCCCCTTGATCTCGACCAAATAGTCCCGCAGGGGAGGCCAGAACCCCACGACCTCTCCCCCAACAGCGGAAACAATCTCCTTAACGCGATCCGCCGATGTGCCACGTCGAACGGTAAAAGTGACCTCATTGGTGTACAGCCTACGAATGCTCCGCGGGTCTTCTGCTGTTGGGCCCTTCGATAGTGGCCGCTCAATTGGGTAATTTGTGACATTGAATGACTCGATATCAGAGGTCACAGTCTTGCCGAAATAATCATTGACTCTCACGCGGTAGAATTTCTCAGTTTCAACCGGATTGCCAAGCTTGGGATCGCCAATCTTCAGCGGGCCTGAATAGAAGAGATCACGGGCCTGTGAGTCTCGACCTTTCCCATCGTCACGTAACACGGCGACACACTCGTCCTTAGGATCGTCCTTGGGTTCAAGCACCTCACCTGCCGCGTCCACCTCAATCAAGCACAAATCCTTGGGAGGTGTTCGCGTTCCCGAAACCAAAGCCCGAAATACAACAGTCGTCTGCGTCTTGCTTGGAGGGATCCCCGCCGGATCGGCAGCTGGTCTGGACAACACCAGCAGATCAGGAGCTTCAGGATCGACGACCCTAACCGAGATGCCGGATGTGTAAGAGTCTCCAGTCTCCACGATCGTTGCGGTGGTGGTGACCGAGTAGGTCCCCGGGGTTACGCCCGTTATGACCGGAGCCAGCGAGATGGTTTTCGGTACGTCAACGTCGAGCTCCGTCGGAAAATCGCTGATCACGATGCCGCCGGAGTCCGGCTCGATCTCGAACTTCACGCGACTCGGGGGACTAACCACCCGCAGCACATGAACCGCAAGCGACGCGGAACGGCTGGAGCCGGCTTTAACGGTCACGAAGCTGGGCCTTTGTTCGAGTCTGATTGCTCGCTTGTTCACAGCGTCGATCGGGATTTCGTCGACTAGTGGTGGCTCCGAGCCCACGACGGTGGCCCGCAATATTCCGCTGCCGGCTTTTTTTAGGTCGAGAAATGCCGCCGCAAATCCCGCATCGCCAGTCAAGGCGCTGCTGGGAGGTACGTCCCCAAGACCGCTCACTTCAAAAAGAACTTCTGCACCGCGCACGGGGTGGCCGAGTCCGCTGACTTGCGCGAGAGCCTTTAACGCCTCGGTCCCCACGAGAATCGAATTGCTAATCCGCTTGAGTATGACGGTGTCCGCCGGCGCGGGCGCTTCCGGCGGCCTAATGACGTGGGTGCAGGAATGAATTGTGATTGCCCAGATCGCTACCCACCCTAAACTACGAATAAAGGGGTTCACCATTTCCTTGGGAGATCTCATGGTTTTCCCTAACAATGGATTCTGACCCTGCCTTCAACGCCCTCTCGGGCCATAGGATCACAGGGTTAGACCCTTAAAGTGGAAGAGCTGGAACAAGGGCTTTTCAGTTGTCTACTCGAAGGGGGTTTGAGACTCAGCTATCTTTCCTCGATTGAGAGCTTCTGGAGATCACAGAGATCACAGTAGATTCTTCGACCGTAGTTTCTAGTTCTGCCTGTTGAGCCGTCTATAACCCCATAGAGGGCTAAAACACAAAAGCCTCCGAGGAAATATAAACCCCTCAGAGGCTTTGTATGGGCACCTTCTGGAATCCATCTCTCATAACTCACCCCACAAAGGTTCGAGTTATGGTCCTATTTGATTCCTCACAGGCCTGTCTCTTGGAATCACAATGCTAATACATCCTTACATGGAGTCAAATTACGGTAAATGTCGTCAAATGTATACGACAGCGTGGTAATTATTGTCAAGCTTTTTTTGGCGGAAAAAATATGGAGGAGAGGACGTTGGTGAAATGTGGATATTCTATCGGTTCGATGGCATCCATAAATTATTCCCAGAGGATCACGCATCGATGCCCCTGGGGCGCTGCGGCGCATTGTTGTAAGAGGCATTGAGAAGAAGGCGGTTTAGAAAATTACACGGCATCTAAAGAACTTTTTGCACCGCCTGGGTGAACTCCTGGCAGAGACCTCCACTGCTTAATATGCCTGGTCGCTGATATCTAACCACGTTCATCTACTTCTCAGAACTGGCCTTGGTTCCATATCAACAGCAAGGCAACGCTTATTGAACGGCTACGCACAGGAATTTGATCGCCGGCAATGACGGACGGAGCGGTTCGCGGAAAGCTCAACCTACACTATCGGTAGGCTTGAACCCCGACAGCCCCATCAATACGAGCATTCCGGTAATGATGATACTGGACGCGGTGAACATGGCGGTGTGGGCACCAACCGGGTTCTCTTGGTTGGTCGCAACGTAGAAGATAAAGGAACAAAGAGTCCCCAACGCGCCCAGAACTACGGCCGCCCAGATGAACTTTCTTCTTGATTGCTCGACCCACGTTCTCGCCGCCGCCAACAAAAGAGTGGTGACCAGTATGCAGACGAAGTTCACGGCGGCATTGCCCGCCGTGAAGGCTTTCTGGGCGACGGCGTCCCTGGTGACGGTTTTCTCAGCGACATTGGCCGCCGTCAAGGCTTTCACCTCTTCACATCTGTTGGTGGCGACGAGGACGCGTTTAATCCAACTCATATTGGCTCTCTCCCCCTTCCCGGCCGAAGAATAGCCAGGATAGAGTAACTTCTCCATCGTGCACGCCGTGCTAAAGGCTGCCCGAGCGAACATTAGCGAGGTGAACACCATAGAAACAAGAAGAAGCAACAGTACCCCGAGCTTCAGCCGATCGAGCCTCCGTTCATTGACAGACCCGGACACATCGAAGGCCAGGACCTTGGCCAGGCGTGTAACATCGAAATCCCAGCGCTCATCACTAATAGTCACCGCATTGCTTCGTATCAAATCCTTCAGTCTATCGGGCAGATCCTCCTCGCGCGGCATGCTCGCACCGTCAACCAGAACGGGAAAGATCGGCCGCTTTCTAACGAGGGCAGCCTCGATCTCCCCTGCTACGTAATCGCCAGGGTCTTGCAGGCGCGGCTTTCCATCGTCGTTCTTCACCAGCCAATTTGGACCGATGAGGACGATAAGCGCGCCGGCTCCTTCTATACTCTCATCAATCTTGTTCATAAAGTCCTCACCAGGAGTGATTCCACCCACATCCCTGAAAACCCTGTCTTTCCCGAAGTAGGCCTTCAAGGTGTCCTCGAGCCGTCCGGCATAGCCTCTCGTGTCGGAACGCCGATAACTGATGAAGATTCTGTCTTTTGCCGACGCCGTCTTCCGCAATCTCATTTTCGAGAACATGCTGACAACCTCCTGCGATGCCCAATTTGACCGACTTGAGCAGCCATTCGACCGACGGATAGATCCGGCATCCGTGATGCTAGGGTCTTGGTCGCCGGAATGACGAACTGCGCAGCTCACGAGCCTATTAGCCGATTCTGCAAGCGTAAGTATGTCACGTCGCGGACCGAGCCGCCTCTAAGAAATAGGGATAAGAACTCGCTTTATGGTGTGGTGAGTATAGGGGAGAGTGGAGTTGTGTGTCAAGGGAAAGGCGTTGCAAGATATAATGGTGCTGACTTATTGAGGTGAGGGGTGGTTGTAAACGAAGGCGGCACGAACTGATGGGTCTCCCCCGAAGCAGTTCCTACTACAAGCCCAAAACCAGATCCCTCAAGCAGCTAAAGAAGGAAGCGGATCTTCGGGATCTGATCGAGGCCATTGTACTCGAGTTTCCTCTTTATGGCTATCGCCGAGTGACCAAAGCGCTTCATCGCCACGGCCTCAGGGGCAATCACAAGAGTTGCTTAGCATTATGCGAGAAAATGAACTTTTGTGCCGTCCCCGGATGAGATGGGTCAGAACCACGCAAAGCCGCGACCGTTCTGAGGTCTTTCCCAATTTGATTCGAGACCTTTTCACCACCGGCATCGACTTAGTGGCCGACGTTGAAACCAGAATCTCATGTTTCATCAAGGAAATGGACAATCAAAAACGGCTCCACTCATCCCCCGGCTACCTGTCAACGAACGGGTACGAGAAGCAATCCGGATCCCATCACGTCCCAGGCAGAGCAGCCGTAGATGCGGCAACCAGTCAAATCGGCCCCCTTGAAATTGGTACGCACCAGTCGCGCCATGCTCAGGTCCGCGCCGCTTACTGACACCACCGTACGACCTCGACGAGCTGTCTCATCCTCCAACAGGTTCGCGCGGCCGAGGTCACTATCGTTCTTTCTCTCTCTCGCGAGTTCACGAGCTTCATCGTAGAGAGCTCTGGCTAGTTCGTGTCGCGCTTGCAGCTGGCAGAGGTCCGCCCGCAACAATCGCGATTCGAACCCAAAGGGGTAAGGCTCTGATGCTCGACTCCCTGCCTCTTAAAGGGCGTTGATACCTGCCTCCGCGTGGCGTCCGAGTTTCTCCCAGAGCTTGAATGCTTCGGTAAACCGCCCGCGCTCCACGAGCTTCTTGAGGTCTTCGAGGTCCCGCTCAGGACTTTGCGACCTTGCTCCGACAGTCCTATCTGGCTTTAACCGCTCTCCCATTTCAGGGATCACGCCGTCGGTCGAGTGGAGGAGGGGACACTGGTCAAATGTTGATATTCTATTGTTTCAATGGCATCCATAAATTATTCCCGGAGGATCACACATCGATGCCCCTGGGGTGCTGCAGCGCATTGTTGTAAGAGGCATTGAGGAGAAGGCGATTTTAAAGAACCCTCAAAGCAAGTAAACAGACGGCTATTTCTCGGGCGTGTGCGATAACATGTTATTTCGCTCTGAGCAATATAATAACGAAGGGGGCTGAGATTGCTCGCCGACCGAATGTTTCGCCCTCTTCTGTAAACAAATCAACAGCTCGCGATCGCTCAGACAATCTGGCCAAAGAGATCCAAGATCTGCTACCTGGAGATTGGGTCATTAGCATACAGCAAGCTTGGGCGCCGAATGTCATTATTTCACGAGCGTCCCCAACTTCAAAAGGAATTCTCCAGATTCCGCTGATAAAGCTTTTCACCCTGTCTCGCTGTGCGGTATACCCTTGTGGACTAGATAGCCTGCGTGACTGATGCCTAGGAGCGTCACCATGCCTGGAGCCAGAGCAGGTAACCCGTCAATTTTTGCCACGTTCCCGCTGAAAGCATTGCCAAGCGCTACCGCATAGGCAAGCACCAGAATCAATGTGAAGAAGAACATTTGCACTTTGCTCAGGTCAAGCTGAGCGGCATTACCCGACTCTTCACCCTTGAACAAATCAGACCATCGGGCCGCTTCAAGTGTGGTATTAACAACAATCAGGCCTTTGGTCGCCACAATGCTGGTGTCAAGGCCTTCCTGGGACATCAAGGTGAGGGTGCTTGTTTTTTCCGCTTCATTGGGTTTCTTAGTTATTTTGGTACTTTTGATCAATGGCGATCCGACGAGTGAGGTGGTACTAATCCCCATCAGGAGCCATAGTTCATGAGGAATGGCGATGGAAAGGGGACTGGTTTGTCCAGCCGCAAGGTTCGACAGCGCCGCAGTGAGGAATCCTGAGAGGATGACGACGGTCCAGAGGGTCATCTGCAACCGAGAGAGACTGACCTTGTTCCGCTCGTCAACGAGCAGTCCACGCCATAGCCCGGTGACGCATGCCCGGCCAATGTCGTAAAGAACCATAGCAGTATCAGTGTGGCCAACCAAGCCCAAAGCCTGCCGCGAAACGGAGTCAGCAGACCAACCAGCACGACGAGTACGATAATGACCAGAAGGCCGAACGAGTGCTATCCCGACCACTTTTGATTCTCAGCCATCGTACACCTCCTTTCCAGGATTTATGACCTGAGAGAGCCTAGGCCATCCACACTTAACAATTTCGACTCAGTAATTGCAGCCACTCGTGAATTTTACATAGATTATGTCCTCTAAACTCCGTCAAAAGGTCAAATCTATGCTTGACTCTCAGTCAACATCGACCCTAATTTTTCAACGCAGTTCTTGAGTTTTCAATATTCTTATACCTGGACTCTCGGCCCTCCCATGACACTGCTGACTTCACGGCGCGATCCCCGGGATCCGGAGGTCAACCATCCTCGCGGGGAGGTCCTCTATACCCACTTGCTACTTCGGCCTGAATTGACCTCTCACGTTAATCTGACAAGCCCTGCTTGTGATTGGGGCTTTTTTCAACCAATGAGCGAGCGGATTCGGCCAGATTGCGTACCTCTCTTCGCTCCTGACCCATTTCGTCAAGTAGGAGCTGCTCTGCTTGCTCACACCACCGCACGACCTCGTCGAGCTGTCCAAGCCGCCAGTAGGTTCGTGCGAGCTGCATCGCCACCAATCCGGTCTCCCGGCCTCTTTTCGAGTCCTTTTTCAGGAACACGACGAGTCGATCCAAAATACTTCGACACTGATCGTACCGGCCTCCGGAGAGTGCAAGCGCGGCCATCTCTCGCATTGTGGCCACCCAGGCAGCGGAGTTTTCGGTCACATTGCAGATCGCGGCCGAGATCTCGAGAAAGGCTTCCGCCGTGTCCCCCTCACCTTCGGTCGCGGCGAGTCGACCTCGGGTCCGCAAGGCCGCTGCAAGTTGATCGTAGCGACCGTCGAGCGTGTGGATCGCAACCGATCGGCGAAGCAGGCGCCGCGCCTCATCAGACCGGTCAGGCTCAGTTACAATCAGGTCCGCGTAGTCCCTCAGTACCCGACCAAGCGCGGAGCACCAGACTTCATCTCGCGATTGCCCGTGGGCTGTTCCAAGGAGCTGGATCGACTCTCTGTAGAGTTGTTCAGCCAGAACCGGGTCACCCACCTCTGCAGAGAGATAAGCGAGCTCCTGGTTTGCCCGGCCCAAGTCAAGGAGGTTCTCATTCTCCCGCGCGAGTTCGCGTGCCTCGTAGTAGAGAGCCCTTGCCAGGTCGCGCCGAGCTTGCCGCTGGCACAGATTCGCCCGCAGCAACCGCCATTCGAACTCGAACGCGTAGGATTCGGATATGCGGTTCCGAGTGCGCAGTTCTTTGGCCTTTTTTAAGATAGATTTGATTCGCGCCTCCGCATCGGCACCCTTGCCCCGCTTGATGAAGGCCCAATATCCGGCTCGCTGATAGCGGAGGTAAGCCTGAAGGTCCTTCGTATTCCACATCTCGACGTGGCCCTCAAGTTTGTTCCAAAGCTCAAGGGTATTCGCAAAGCGCCCTCTTTCCACGAGCATCTCAAGTTGTTCGAGGTCCCTTTCGGGGCTCTCTCTTCTCTTCCCGCTCGTCTCCTCTGCCTTCAGTGTCTCCTCCATTCCAGGGATTAGACCATCGGTTGCGATCCGTTCGCTTGTAACGAGCAGGACCGCAACGTTAGCCGGCAGCTCCTCGAGAAGGTGAAACAGCTCCAGTTCGCGCGCTGAAATATCGGACCAAAGGAGTAGGGAAGGTCGGTAACTCGAGAGGACCTCAAGTAGCGCGAGGAGGGCATCGGCCGGATGGTCACTCTCGGGTGGTGTCTCATCCCCATCGGGTTGGGCTGCGTAGAGTTCCGTCAGTACGTCATCGAACGGTGCCGCTGTCCGTGTCGACCCTCGTAGACGGATCGCGGCACCGGGAAAGCCGGCCACCAGTCTTTTCGAGAGGGGTAAAGGAAGGTGCGCGGGTTCCAAGAGTTTGAACTTCCCAGCAACCGCTCCCTGGATTTTGGGGTTGATCTTTGAAGTGCGAGGCGGTTCGTCGGTCCAGGCTCCTGCTGGAATTCGAGGACCGGTTCTTACCGCTGGACTGAGGTCGAGGGGGCAGCGCAACCATACGGTCAGGGAAGCCCATACGCATTCGTCGCGCTCCTCCCGAAAGAGCCTCGCCCGCGCGCGTGTGAAAACCGACTCTACATCCCCGCCAGATCGCGGGTCGAACACTGATCCGTAGAACTGTGCCGCGAGCGCCCCGGCGGTTTTGTACTGGAGCGGGGTCGAAAAGCCGAGGACGAGGCCCGTTCCATTTTGGTGGAGCATGAGACCGGTCGATTCTCCCCACGAGTGAACCATGCCCGAGTAGCAGCTCCAGAAGAGGACCATCAGGCGCTTCCCGAGAAGGTCAGCCACCTGGCGCGGCTCCACGTCCAGATCGGGGGTAAGGTGGATCGTTCCAGAAATATGGTCTCCGTGCGCCTCGAGGTGGACAATGTCTGGATTCCCCTCGCGCAGACGCTTACGAAAATGGCTCGCCTTCTTCACATCGATGGACGTGATCGAGAGGCCTCGCTGCTCACTTCCGGCTCCTTCTTTGGTTAGCTCCTCCATGGCGCCGCGTGTGGACTCTTCCGTGTCGGGACCGAAGTGAAAGACGAGACTGAGCTTTTCGCTCGCAACCTGGGGAACCGTATCAAATGCGTTCTGGTCGGCATGCACGATCGACAGATCTCCCTCCGCAAGGTTCTGTCTTCGCGAATCGATCATCGCTTCCCACGGGAGCCGATGGATCTCCGGACGATTACTCGCGATGACGAGCCGTCTGGGCGTTCCAGACTCCTCGAGGAAGCTCCGGAGTTCCGGACTCGCGTCAGCGAGGGCTTCGTAGAGGCGCCTTCCGGCATCGTAGACGCGACGGTTCTGGTACCGACTCGGGCTGTCACCGGTAGTTGAGCTCCGGATCGAGTCGATGACCTCGCGCCACCTTTCATCCCCCAGCGGGCTGCGAAAGACCCCACCGCCGCATGCCTTGCCCCGGATGCGAACTGTAGCCAGATATTCCCGCTCCACATCGAGAGCGAGGGCTTCAGCCTCTCGCTCTCCCGGCAACAACAACTCGAGGATCGCCGTCCCTCGTGATGAAGACCCTGACCTGTTCATATTTACACCCCGTCATTCAGGGACGTTGATGGTGATCGAAGCCGGGAAATGGTCCGATGCCTCGACCGCCCGTTCCTTCCGATGAATTTCGCGGGCTTTGAGGTCGACGTTTTTCGCCATTGTCGGCGACGCGAAGATGAAGTCCAGCCGTGTTTTCTTGTACTTGCTGTGAGTGGGAAATGTGTAGTTCGGATCGAGGTCTTCAAGGATATCCCTCAAGGGCGGTCGATCGCCCTTACCACGCAGGATCTCTATCGTCTTCGCATCGGGATCGTCATTCATGTCACCGGCGAGGATCAGGTCCTGTTGGATGTAGGGTGAGCCACCCATGACCGGTTGCTCGAAGAGCTCCCGTATCTCATCGGCCTGCATCTCCCGTCTCTTTTCTGCGGCCGGGCCACCGATCTTTGACTTCAAGTGGGCCACAAAGAAGAGAAAGCTGTAGTTGGGGGTGACGAAGAGCTCTACGCAGAGAAGATCACGAGAGAATCGCATCGCGTCTTGTTCCATCGGTCCGAACTCGTAGTCATGAAACGTGATGGTCCCACGGACGGCAAGTCGCGTTGCGAGCGCGACATTGATGCCTCGGGGATCCCGAGCCGGGATACAGACGAAGGTCGTAAACTGCTCCTCTTTTCGTCGGCGCAAGGTCTTATTCACGTGGCCTTGGAACAGCTTTTTGAGCACCTTCTCGTTCTGTACCTCTTGAAAGGCGATGGCGTCGGCGTCAAGGTCAAGAATCATCTCCCCCAGAGCCTTCTTCTGCTCCTCCGATGCGGGTGGACCCGGTCGCGAGGCATGGACATCGGGTCGGTCTCCGAATAGGTTGTAGACATTGTATGTGGCGATCCGAAAGTTCTCGACGTAGTCGAGTTCCTCGCGTCGCTTCAGGACATCAGTCAAGTTCTCTACCGACGCGAGGTTGGGCATGCCATAGATTCCCCCTCTTCTTTCCATCGCTCAACCTCCCTTTCAGGATGGCCTCGGCCGCCAGAGTTCGAATTTCGTTTCCCCGTCCGCGACCTGGGCCTCACTTTTTCTTTGAACCCTGGATGGAACAGTAGCTCATTCGTTTGATAAGAAGTCGCTTTTTTGATGGTCTCCTATCCATTATGGGAAGACGCAGATTTATGTCTCAAAAAAAGAGGCGTCACAGCAGACCTTCATTTAATCGGCCTCCAGGCTCCGCAGCGAACCCCAGATTACATGCTGACCCACCTCTTTAGAATTCGTCAGCCAAGCCGTACGCTATGGTACCCCTCCTGGGTGGCCCGCCTTATGGGTTCAGGCGGCGAAGGAGATACAATGGCACAGTACCGCCCTTTTTCGGTAAAGGGATCTTTCCGATGTAGTCAAGGGCAAACTCCCTTACACTTTGGGCAGATGCCAGGGCTGCAAATTCCTGGCTTGCGTAAACCTCACCAGATGGAGTGATCGCCTCGATCCTGGCAGCCCGAGAAACGTGCGAACCTGTATATTTCTTTCTCTTGATCACTGGATCCTCACAATAGTACACGGTCCCAGCATGAAGCGAGATGCGGAGATTCAGATCCTCGGGCAACCCTTTGGCTTTCCAATCGGTACCACGAATACGATCTCGCAGCTCGAGGGCGAAATTGCCTGCATCTTTGGCCGAGGAGAAGACAAAATACAATGCATCGCCCCACGTGTTCTTCGTCAATGGCTTGTTGGAAGAATTGTTCAGCACCTTGGCGATAAGTCCCATAAAATGATCCACAAAATGTGGAATCCTTTCTTCTAAGAGCCTGCCGTAACCGACGACATCAGCGAAGAGCATCGCTTTGATCTCCTGGGAGAAGTCAGGCAGTTTGTGTGTCATGACGGGATTCTTCGGGGGTAAGGGTCTATCGGGTAACGGCTTTAGCTTCATAACGGTTGTCTCTCTTCGGAGATTAGCAATATCAATTATTTCGGGCTCCAAGCCTTGAGAACGCCAGTGGTCCACGAACGAAGCCGTCCCCCACGGGCCGTCAGCAGGATCTCCATCCCACACGGCAAGGGGTATGACCTCCGTGTCCAGTATCTTTGCTCGCAGTATTGCCAGGCCATGCTGCAAGAGATTAGCGTACTCGTAGGCTACTGCGCTTCGTGAGGTGCTACGCTCGCTGGCAATAATGACAGAGGTCACCCGCGTAAGAATCCGTCTGAAACGCTTTCCCCAATCTGCGTTAGGGATGATGTCCACACTGGCCTTTTGAAATTCATTCTTTTGGAACGGTAGGACAACGTGGGTCTCGCCTTTTCGTTTCAGCATCTCCTCCAGGAATAAAATGTCTGCGCCACAGGCTGCTGAGGAATAGCCAAAGGCGGCATCCAATTTCTTCAATCTCGTAGCAATCCCCTCGCGCACCTTTTGCTCCAAAAACTGCGGGAAACGAGGTCGAGGCCGTCCTGGTTGGTCTATCATGTGACCGGCGAAGACCACTACCCGAGGAATCCCAAAGCAGTGATCGAAGCGATGGCTATCCAGCCCCAAGTGCTCTAGCAGAATCCGGGCCTGACGCCGTGTGGAGCTCAGGTCGGCAAAATTCCTATGCCCCTGTTCGGACGCCTCAGAGTATCTGTCTTCTGCCTCGGTCCACTCGCCTAGTATAGTTGCTGCCTCGCCCAGAGATGCCAGTGCCCAATAGTTGTCCTTTTTCCTCTCCAACTTCTTCAGGCATATTTTGCGAACCCCGTGGGCCAGGGCCTCAGCCTGGTTTCTTTGCCTCATTAACAAAGCTGCAGTCGCCGCATTGATCCCATTATATATAGCGTCATCGAGGCGAATCTTTTTCGGAGAAGAGATAGCGTTTCTATACCCCTTATAGTAATAGTCATATGCCTTAGCCAGTTGTTTTGATCTTTCATCGGGACTGCTCGCCATGGCCGAGAGGTCCTTATGGGTGCGGGCCAGGATGCCGAGGGTCTCACCATCCACCGCTCCTTCTTCATAAAGTTGGGAGAGAATCCTATTGGCCCGTTCGGTCGCTCCGCTGCGAGCCAGCGCCAACCCCAATAACTGTCTTAAACGCACATTTTTGGGCCAGAGGTCGAGGCCGGCAGAAATGACGTCATAGGCAAGTAGAGGTTCACCGACTTTCAGAATCCGGTTCCCAAGCAGTTCATATATCTTAGAGGAACCATCCCAGTGCTCTGCTGATATTGACGACCATATGTGGAGAAGGCCTGTCAGATCGATTCTTTCGGACCTCTTGAGGCGTGCCAGTGCTTCTTGAACAACCTGGTGAGAAAATCCGGAATCGATTGATGGTCTTCTGGGAGGGGAATGAATCCTATAACCAAATGCAATGATAGCCTTCAGTACTTCTATCGCTGTCCTACGATCGTAGTCTTTTTCGGCCTCAGGGAGGTCAGAATACGGTACCAGGTCAGGGTGAGTCTTTTTTATGTCGTCTCGGTTGGGGCCGTAGTTCCAACCATCGGAAATGCGTTTTTGAGCCCACAAGTCGTGATTGTGCTCGGCCAGTTCCTCGGTCACCTTGCGGAGTCCCGCGGGTAAGTTAATTCCGGAGGTATCAATGGGCTTGGGTTTATAACTCAATGGATTATCCTCTCCTGAGTAATTGGCCCGCATGATGGTGATGGATGGGAATAATAACCTTTCTTTTCGTCCCCCGACATTGCCATTTTAGAAGAATAAAGAACTCGCTATTTCTTTCCGTGAAAAAGATAGGTCCTTCGAATCAACCTTGGCACCCGCCTCGGTCTATGCCTGTTTTCAACCGCTCGATGGCATCAGCATGCACGCCTCAATCGTACCAGACTTAGGAACCCTGTCAAGGACTTCTTGCCCGCTCTAGAATTCTCAGTCAAATTTGTCATCAGTATCAAAGGTGGGTTCATGTAAAAAACGGAGATGGTGTTGCCGACATCCAAACACCCCGTTGACGGCGTCTGACCGGTTTGTCATTGACGGGTCTATGCGTTTGGCGGACGATCTGCGAATTCTCGTACGTCTTGCTTTGAAAACTCAGGAAACTCCACTTACATTTCTCTTGACATTTGATGGTCTTTTAGTAGCCTGTAAAGAAAGCGAGGAGTTGGTCTTTCTGCATTTACCGGCATTACTGATTCATCTCAAAGCCAGTCGCCTTTTCGAATTCCACTAACCCTCAAAACTCGCATCAAGATCCGTTTTTCTTCACTCGTTGGTCAAAAGGGGAATTTTTCTATGTAAAGAACGGCGAGAGCCATTTTGTAACAACGTAGCAAAATGATAAAAAGCAAATCGTTCGAAAAGGTCAACCACGAACCCAACTCTAGTTCGGTCGATCCATCCTTCGATAATTGAGGCCGGAACCCCGGGCAGAGTATTAAGAGATTCTTCCTAGATCAGAAGCCCTCAACAACCCTATGGTTGGGTGAATATCTTTGCGGGGGCGCTGATTGAGGCGTTGCGCTATCATACAAACCGGGACTGAGATGTATCCTAGTATAAAGCTGATTCGAGAAATGGATGTCAGTTGGGAGTTAGGAGAAAGAGATCTTTGGAAAACTGATGTAAAAGACAAGGAGGTACTGAAATGACGAAACCGATGACCTTCAGGATTGTGCACCTGTCCGATTTGCACCTGACCAAAAGGGATGGAGATCGCCGCACCGAACTTAATGTTTTCGACCCTCTATCTGGCATGAACGATACATTCCGCAAGATTGTGAGTAAGAGAATCATCAAGAAGGCGGACTTTGTTCTGGTCACTGGGGATGTTACTGACCGTGGCGACATCAGTTCTTGGAAAATCTTCTGGAAGGCTGTAATGGACGCGGGCCTGGTTTCAAAGATTTTTGTGTTGCCCGGAAACCATGACGTATGTTGCCTGGGAGCTAGGCTCCCCCTCAAAAGGAAGGCGTATCGTTGGGCAGACATCCAGAAGGCAGTGCGTGGCCTCCGGATAGGTGGCCAGGCAACCAAGTTCCCATCTGTATGTATTCCAGATAAGAGAGTCGTGGTGTTTGGATTGAACTCCAATAACTTGGGGAATCTTAATGTTGCGACCAACGCAATGGGGGAGATCGACTACTTCCAACTCAGGAGTCTCGCCAGCAAACTACATAAGTACCGAGATATACCCGTCAAGATTATCGCACTCCACCACAGCCCCAATATCCCAGGGAGTGAAACCGCAAGAAAGCGAGGCCAACGCTCGTACTCTAAACTTGAGCGGATCGGTCACCAGATCTCGCAGGACCAACGCCGTGCTCTTATTCTTTTGTCAGTGGCCCACCGCGTTCGGCTGCTTGTCCACGGGCACCTACATATGGAAGAAGACCGTAGGGTAGGTGGAATTCGTATTGTCGGCTCTCCATCAACCACAGAGCCAACTTCTAAAGGGAAAAGCGGCAATAAACATCAGTTGTTTACCTATACTGTTCAGGGAGACGGAGGCCAGGTTCGTTGTGACCTGCGAACTGTGGTGGTATGAAGTTAAAGGATGGGGCAAGAGCTTTATGATCCAATAGGTATACCATGAAAAGACCTCGAGGAGGAAGGACTTCCCTTATCCCGGAAAAACCAGCCAACTTCGGTCTCACGGGAACCTAGCGGAATAAGAGCCGTTGCTTCTCCCGGAGCCAACTCCTTCGGTAATAGGGCTTGCACCAGGAATCGTCCGGGGCAAGGTATGCACGCGCTCGCGTGTTTGACCCGACCCGTGCCAATTGACGCTTGACGATCTCACGGAAGTAAAAGTGGTTGAACAGGCGCAAGAACTCCCCAAGGTACAGGTCGGCTACTCGGTTGTTGCCCCTGATGATCAGCATGTTTTCGTCGTTGTTCCTGGTTGAGGCTTCGCTGAAGTTGGCCGAGCCGGTTATAACCGTTGGATTGGTGCTCAAAGGATCGATCAGCATATACTTCGTGTGGACGAATCGCACATGGGTGTTGAGCCCGGTCAGCTTTTCTCCAAGCCAACGGTGCAGCTCGTCCCCGGTCGCGTCGATTGTGGCGCCGATAGCGATACGCGTATCCCGATCACGGGATATCATCTCAATGTTGTTGCCTGGTTTTTCTAGCAGCACATACCTGAGATAGGGCTTGTCTTCGGCCAGCACTCGCGTTAGAACCGGGTTGACGCCGAAGGCGGCAGTGAAACAAACGGTTTCCTTTGCGCTGTCCATGCGGTCAGCGTACCAGTGGAGCGCGTCAAGGGAGGTACGTGGGCTGAACAAAGCGATGATAGAATCGTCCTTTGGCTCGCCAGCTGGAACTGCCGCTGCCTGTGCGTTCCAGCGCCTAAGCGTCTTCGCCGGGGGGTCGGTCGCTAGCTGCTGCCAATAGTCAAGATAATTTTGCGCCACATTTCGATCACGAACAATGTGGCCCACGTTTGACTGTCCGAAGATGCCGCCCTCTGTGACGTTGGTCGATCCGGTCCAGATCTCCACCGGTCTCTCCCTCTCGAGCAACACTATGAATTTGTTGTGGGAGATGTAGGATCGGTTTACGGTACGCCTGATCATGAGATTTCGGATGCCAGCTTCCTCGATCGCTCCGTCACTGCTCTGGCCCGGTTGGTCTCTCCTGCCATCGTAAATGATCTTTACGTCGGCTCCGCGTCTGGCCGCCTCGCCAAACGCATCGAGAACCGGGGGATAGCTAAACTCGTAAAATGCAGCGCGTAAGCCGTAGCGCCTACTTTTCGCCTGACCTATGAAGGCCAGCATTGCTTCCTCCAACCCGCGAGAAAGCCAGACGTAGGCGCCGGGCACTTCACTGGGCCGCCGGTTGCCAAACCTGAGGGCATAAGCTTGGCTCCCGGCGACACCGCGGTTAAAGTACACCGCATGTGTTCCCTGATCTTCATCTTCTGTGGAGATCGTTACCCGAATTCCGTTACCCTGCCGGAGGCTCTGCGGCTTGCCGTACAATGGCACCACACGATAGGTATACTTGTGTCCCGACTTGGCGGTGTAATCGCCCCAAAAGAAAGTCTGGAGCGGATGCTCGAGGGTACTCACCAGGCTACCCGGCACAGGATCTGGGTCGGTTGCCTTAAAGGTACGAAACCCCTTTAGCCAATAGGCCTCGTCTTCAGTGTGGTCAGTCCGGTGAATGGCGAAACCGAGAAGCCCTCTGGTGGCTGCTTCTTCTGCATCGATGCCAAGCAGTACAACATAGGTTCCGGCGATGGCGTGGACTGAGAAAGCACCACCTTTTCTTCGAACGCGCATGGCTTTCTAAGCCCTCCAAAGTTTTTCAAGAGTATAGGGCGAGGTAAGCACAAATGGGCTCTTCGAGCTAGGTCGTTCCGGCGAGACAAAAACGAGGTCCTTTATAGGCTGGCCAAACCGACGGAGCGAGTTTCGCAGGTTCACCTAACATCCTTGGGCTCCAAAATTAGCCAGTCGACGTTCTCCACGTATTTGTCTTGTTCGAGGTCGTAGCGCATCGGTATCTTCCTGTTGAGTTTTTCTAGGTATGGCAGAAGAGGTCGCTTCGGCGGATATTTCCTTTCCCGCTCGTCCAACGGATTCGACGTCCACTTCGGGAAGTCTTTGAAGTACTTCGCAAATCCAAACCCATCAAAAAAGCATTCTCCGCCAAGAACAGCCATGTACCACAAACTCGGAGCCCCCTTGGGGTTGACACGCACTGCCGCCTGCTCCATGAACTCGTCGAGGAGCTTTGTTCCTTTCACATCACCGTTCTTAGCGAGGTGTTTCTCCAATTCGTCAAGAGCTGGAAAGACTACAGGAGGGCTGACGAACAGCACCGGCTTGAACTGGAGTCTCGCCATCACGATTTCGTGTACGGTTCCGACGCTGTAAACGTTCGTTGGACAGTACGCAATGATAAAATCCGAGATGTCGACCATTCGAAGATCAATGTGCAGGGTGGGCCAGAACCCATCGCATACCCTGGCCCGGGTCTTGTCACCCTCCGTCGAACTCTCGAATGTCCATTTATTTCTCTCGGTTGCCGTGAATTCGTCCTCTTTTCCATATTCGGGTATCCCAATGACTTCGGGCTTATTCCAGGGATCGAAGACGGTTGTACCGTAACGACGCAGGAACTGACCGACACGGTTTCGCCACCCGTTACGTTTCTCCTCGACTCGGGATGCGACAAAGTCCATCGGACCGGAGAGATATACCCTGGCCCCAGCAAGAACATTCGGCTTGCGATCGAGGATCTTTCTACGTTCGGCCAATGCCTGCTTGCTAGAACGACTCGGCGGTACTCTCGCCGCCTTTTTCATCCGAAGCTTCTTCGTCGTTTTCTCCTTCATCTTTGAGGACCTCCTGTGCCTCATGGTCTGTAATGGTTGGGATAGCTGTGCAAAGACAGTGAGAAGCTTGAAATGGTTACCGTCTGTAGGAGTTCTAGCCCCTAGGTTGCCGGGATCGGAGGAGGGGAGTGTGACTCCCGCAGTGAAGACCATATTTGCTCGGTAATGAGTATAAAGGCCTTCACTGCGTCTTCCTTCGCCTACTCCCACGCTTCGCCGGAGCAGAAGCACGCCCGGTCCGTCTTTTGCGCATAGCCTTCCACTCCAACTCAACCGATTTCTGAGTCGGCACGAACTCGGCTTTGACCGCTTTGTGATACTCCGTAAAAACATCTCGACAGTCGTTCCATGCCCTCTGAACTTGGCGTACGGGAGGACTACCACCGCGCTGAGAGATGATCCGCAAGAGTCCGTTCTGGGACTTTTCCGCCTTTTTCTTGAGTCCGAGCAGTCTCTTTTGCAGCTGAACGGTCCGCTGGTGCTCTTTTTTATTCCTCTTACGACGCATAGCTAAAAACCGGAGCCAGCCGTCAACTTTGGCGTGAGATTCGTAGATTCGATTAATGACGGCGAGATAGGGCTCCACATCGGAGGCCCGCTCAGCTTGAAGACTTTCTCTGGTGAGCCTCGCGTATGGGCTTCGTAGTACACGCTCCGTCTCTGCGGTCCATATGGCTGTAGCTGGATTCTCGGCATCGAGTGCTGCGTCACAGGTTGATTCGCTTATGATCTGGAAGACTTGAGAGACCTCAATGGATCCAGCCTGTCCAAGCAGAATCTTCGCCTTTCGCGCCCTTCGTTCGCATTCCATAAACTCCTTCCACGAAAGGAGCGAGGTGGTACCATTCCCCTCACGGGGATGCTTCGGGAAGTCACCTCCCTTGGCACCGAGGAGGACCCAATGCGCCTTGTGACGGGTGTCCGTCAACAAAGAAGGCATGCCCAGGCGTTCCGCCTCTTCAATCATAAATTTGATCTTAGAAAACGGTGTGATAACTGCACGGGCATTTTTGCTCGGATCTCGGTTATCAACAAAGGCTGACCAGGTCTCCACGATACCGATCGGCATAAGGCACATGGACCTTGAGATGGCTGGGTTGGCCTGAATCTCACGCCAGACGGTCTCTGCGGTGGTCGCGTCCAGAGTCAGCCACATACCTAACTTGAGAATGTCCACCGCGAGTGTCGTCATGACCGATTGAATGCGTTGCAATGCGGTGGAGGAGGTATACATCCCATCGGCCGGTCGGCCATCGATTACGATGACGCCCTGTTTGTCGGCGTATCTCATCAGGTTGTTCATCTCATCGTATGGGAAGTACTCATGAAGCCCCGGTAGCCAGGAATCCTCCACATCGTCCGTAACGGCCAGGTATCTCAGCCTCAATTGCTGCGCCAGATCGATGGCTCCTTCGACCAGACGCGTTCGCTCCTTCTCTCTCGTATATCCGACGTTGCAGAAGAGCGCGACCCTCTCCCTCAGAGACTTTCGCTTTTCGGAGGGCTGACGAGCATTACTCTCTGTGTGAGCGTTCTTGACTTCCGCTGATCCAATAACCTTTGATGCAAAGGTTTTCGCGGCATTCGGCGTCAATGCGGTGATGTCAATGACGGCGTCCACTTGGTACCGCCCACTGTTTCGCTGAAGCTGATCGACCACGGTCTCAACCGCCTCTTTAACGTCTCCCGGTTTGCGAGGCACGTAGGTGTTTAGGCCTGGCCGGATCGGTTTCAGGTCTGTGTAGTTCTCAGGCTGCGGGAAAGATCGAATTGGAATCGAATGCTGTTCCTCCGAGATGTTTGAACTGGTCATGATCCCGGCGGAGAACAGTCGAGTTGCTAGCCCGAGCAGGGGCGGTATCGGCGACACTGCTTGTCCCGGCACGATCAATTCGCCATCGAGTCCGAAGGACACATTAGTCGACCCAACCGCTTGGGCCTCTGGCGATAACGCAATCCCCATGGTGTAGTAGTAACCGGCGTCACTGTCGCTCGCGCTGACGAAGTGAAATGCGCCTGCAGGCTTCGCATCTATATTCTGCAGACGGTGCAGTCCAAATGATGGCAACGGATACTTTCCTAGACGGGCGATTGCCTCCCAACCGAGCGCGAGCGCTACCTTGGCACGATCGCTGAGTTGAATATGAAATTCCTTAAAGGGTGACGAAGTCTTCAGTAATGCGCCATGTACGGCCCGGGCCACCTGAATCGCGCACAGGCCAAGCCGCTCACGTGCGTTCTCCACAACCAGAACGTCTTCGGTGGTGCGAACGATCGGATCAAATGCCGGGACTTCAGTGCGTGCCTTTAGGCGGACGTCGCGTAGAATCTCTGGTATAACGCTGCGTGGCACCGCCCCATCAGCAAGAGCGCGCCATACCTCCCGTTCAGTCTCATCCTTTATGTCGACGGGAATGACTTCCCTAAGGTTCTTCAACCGGAACTTCCCGGTCCGTCCACCAGGGAGAATCGGAGAGAAGACGAGGTTGTCATTGAGGAGCCTATCCACGAAGATCGATTTGCGTCTCTCCGCGCGCGTTTTGCCACGAACAGGTGCCTCGGCGGTATAGGCGGAATCTTCAGTCATGAACCGATTTTGCTTCTTCATCTTTACCCCCCCTTCTCGTACATGGTGCTTTATTGCAGGCTGTGATTCTCATGTTCTGAGCGACCGCTCGATTCTTTTGGTTCACCAGTTCCGATGCCGCGTCGAAAACAGTTCTTCAGCTTGGTCTTGCTGGATCTCCTTCTTTCGCCGACTCATTCCTTAGAAGTTTCACACACCCCATACGATTACCGCGGTACCCGCGGGGCCATCTGCGTGAACCTTAAGATGATTTAATCTGGCACAGGCAGTTGGCACATCGACACGAGCTTACCTTCGCCGTCGTATTCCCTCTTTCCCCCTCGCTAACAAAACATTCTGCACCAGTGCAGGTGTTGCATAGTCAAGTGAGGAGAGAAGTGCCAAACGCATGCCCGATGTAACGCTCGGAAAAGAACGGCTATTTCCCGGTGTCAAAAACCGCCCTGGAGAATGTCTTCGTTCCGCTTCCTTATATCCTCGGGAACCGCTTCCTCGTAGGCAGCGAGAAAGTTGTCCTCGTCTTCAGGGCCTTCATCTGGCACCTGTAGCACTGTGAACCACCTATTCAGCAGACAGAAATGGCCGATGAGCCAGGTCAGCTCGACGATCTGCGAGTCGACGTGGCGGGCCATCTCCTCATCGGAGAACTTCGCGAGCTGCTCGTCCTGCTTGTTGTGCTCCCACAGAACGCGCCTCAGCTCTTCGAACTCTCCGTCTGTCACAAGGTGAGCGTCCTTCGTTACCTTTGCGGTGTAATCAAGGATCACCCGCTCGCGTTCCGTGTAGATGTCTGGATGTTTTTCGTGTTCGTGAAGATGCAGGTACTTCCTGTGCGCCTCCTCGCGACGGCCTGCGTCGGTGTACAGCATCATCCCGATCCCCGCGTGATGCGTTACCGAATAGCGTGATCGGTTAATCAACGAGGTCTTTGAGATCACAAGCTCCTTGATAAACCGGTCGTTGAACCCAGCCTCCTGGACATCACCGCGAAAGGTCGGAGGATCGAAGATGAATGTGTTGCAGTATTCGACCTCTGTCTGCATCAGGCGTGGCGTGTAAGCCATGACCTTGCACAGGTTGTTGCGGAAACCGCCCCAGGTGAGTTCGCCTGCGACCATCCCCGCATGCGTGTAAGCATCGAGCTCATCGCGCTGCAATGGGCGGATCCGGGTCCAGGGCCCTTGAGAGATCTCAGTCTTATTCATGTTCACCTCCATTTCAAAGAATTTAGCTTTGATACGCTCTGATATCTATCTTGTATTGTAATGCGCTCTCCTTTCCCCAGAATTTGTGATTGAACTCAATGAATAGCATAAATCTGGTCTAGACTAATCCGTTATTCCAATTTGCTTTGAAGAAGGTGCTACGGGTTGCCATTTGGAATCATTCGTCTTGTGTTTTATTGTTAACTTCTTGGACAAAGAACTGTAATCTTATCGATAACAACTCCTGTCCGCGGTCGTAAGACCTCCAACGCCCGGGTAATGGAAGAAAAGCTAGGAATGACACATCAGAAAGGTCTTAGGGCTGTTTGGCATGTCAAGGTATAAAAACAAAAGCCTCCAAAGAGGTATGAAAACCCTTTGGAGGCTGCCTTCGGCATTTTCTGGGAACCTTCTTTCATGACCCACCCCAGAAAGTTGAGATTATATTGTTTGTTAATTAACCTACATAGGCCTCTTAAAATGGTAGTAAGAAAAATGATCTACCATGTAACACGTTGTGGTAAGTTTTGTTAAACCTATACCACGCTTGGGTAATTCCTGTCAAATCATTTTCCAAGGTTTTCCCACCTCAGTGCTCGAACATGTGATTGTTTTGGACAATCTCCTCGATCGCTTTTTCATTCTTCCGTCCCAGGCAAATTAGGGGCAAGTTTCCCGATACGGCTCGTCACCGAGATACTGCTTCCACTCGTGTGGGGTTAGGTTACGGTTAGCTATTTTGCAGGCGCGGGCAAGCCACGATTCAATGCTAGCATCCCACAGGATAACAGTGTTATCCGTACTGAGGGACACCAAAGATTCGCTATCCCGGCTGAAGGCCATAATCGCCCGTCCTCTACTTTTAGGACGCATGAAGGGCGGGAGATCGGCTGGGGGGCCACACTCAGCTCTTCACCAGAGCGTGTTTGTGTCGAGGACAAAGGCCTGGCCTGAGTGCTTCAGGACACTGTCATGCATATGCTGAGTGCCGCCGGGACCGTCGCCACCCTTTCGGTTCCATAGGCAAAGAAAGCGGACCTTTTCAGGTCCCCATGCCAGCGCAGTATAAAGTTGCCACAAGTTGTTCCGAGCATAGGGGCTGCCATTTTTGGGCAGGGACCCAAGCTCTTCAGGCATGATCAAAAGACGTGCGTGCGGATCTGCTTTGAGCTGGTAGAACCGGTTGCGCCATGAGGCGCCCGCAAAGCTTACCGAATTCATAAGAAACGTCGGTTCATCAAAGGGAATGCGTATCTCGACCTTCATTCCCCGCTTAAGCGCGGCCTCCGCGAATAGAAGGTCGCCACCGCACGCGCCTCCGCACAAGGCGAGATCCTCTGGACCTGCCTTCAGCTCATTGAGCTTGGTCGCTATCGCCTCTCCCGCGATATTCTCTTTGTCACGGGGAAACCGCTGTTCAACGCGGTCCGGTGCATCGATCATGTGCCCACTGAATAGAAAGACCAGGCAGGGTTCCCACCGCTCTTTAGGGGCGTCGAGTTTATCTAACTCGTGGTCGAAGATCTCAAGCGCTGATTTGACCTCGGAGGGCCGAAAGCCCAAGTCCTTCAAAAGCAAGAGCTGCTGGCGCGTAGAGTCAAGAGCAAACCAATCCTTTTGCGCAACTGCCACCGCATCTTTGTAAGCCCGCTCGACTTCCTGCTTGTTGCTGACCAAGACCTCTAGGTCGCCGAGGGTCACCCTCGCCCAATAGTCCTTCGAGTCTCTCTCGAGAGCGCTCTGAACCGCCCAACGGAGTCCCCCTTCCATGGCGATACGGTCTTCGCTACTCTCGTCTTCTCCCGTCAGGTGCAAGAGGAGATGCATTAGCGCAGTCGCGTTGATGCCCGAATAGTAGTGGCGTGGATCCATGCGAAATCCTGTTGCGTAGGGTTTTATCGCCTCACGTAGCAGGGCGTCTTCGTAGGCCGCGTCCTTCCTCATCTTCTCGCTTGTCTTTCCTTCGGTTCTCCACGCGTCGATCCACGCATCCTTTTCGACCCGACCGAGAAGGGCCCAACCTTCAGCGTCATCGGGGTGGTCCTTTATAACTTCCGCTAGCCACAACCTTGCCTCATCGTGTTTCTTGAGCCGGCCGAGCAAGATCCCTTTCTGTTGTCGACTCTCGAGGTCACTCGGGTCGATGGCGAGAGCTTTTTCGTATTGATCTAATGCAAACATAAACTGACCAAGCTTGAGCAATGCTTTGCCCGCCGTACAATGGGCCTCGAGTCGGAGGACCCGGGTGGGTGCTTCTTCGGCGAGGACTAGTATGTCACCCGGTCTGTCATGCCTTCGGGCCAGCTCGATGCGACTTGCTCAGGTATCGTAGACTTCCCAAAATTGCTTGACGTCACCTATGCGCAGAGTTTTCCAGTCTGGCTCCTTAATGAAGGTAAGTAGTTCGTACACAGGGCTTACCTTCAGACCGTGCCAGGTCGCCATTGTCTGGGTGGCGGCATCTTTCAAAGCTTCTTTGTCGGTGTCGAGATGATCCGGGTCAGGAACGCCATTCTTTACGTGATAGCGCAGAGTTCGTTGGCCGTAGGCGTCGAAGGGCAGGTAATCTCGCTGGCACTGAATCTGCAACACCCCTCGCGCCCGGAGGGCGTGGCGGACTCCCAGCTCGTACCATACATTTGGATTGTCGATGGACAGGTCCACAACCACCAAGTCAGCCAGGAGTAATTCCTGGAACATGTCTTTGTGAATGCTTCCAGCTCGAAGCTCCTCGTCCGCGCGGAAGACCTCGAAACCTGCACTTTCGAGGGATGGTTTTAGGCACTCCGTGTATACCTTGTTAAAGTCGATACCTTCCTTCATGCCATAAGGCATCGCCACGAAAACGTGTAATCCATGAGATTCTACCATGAGTCTCTCCCCCTCCTTTTTGCCGAGGGAACGTTTCCCATTATTCAGAGTTTAGCTACGATTTTGTATACCGCGGAGATTTTCGCTTGAAAGTGTTCCCTCACCGCAAGCTTGTCTTCAGCCGAACCTCCTGTGCGTGGGTGATAAGAACTCGTTTTCTGATTGAGTGAGTGTAAGATGATAAGAGCTCGCCTGCCGGTGGGGTGAGCGTAGGGGAATTGAAAACTTTCTCTCCGCCACAGTGACTTCCCTGCGTTTTGTTATCTCCCAAAAGTCATTTCCTCTTGGCCCCGATGGAGATCTCTCGTCGGGCAACCCACATCGTATGTTCCCGAGATATAGTTTCCTCCACCTGGGTCACGAATTCCTGAAAGCTTTTGAGGTCTGAGACGTGTTGCGCAAGGGACTCGAGAGCACTCAGTTCCTGGGCAGCCATTGCATAGGACTGGGTGAGCTCATCGTGGCGCTTAACTTGCGTCCAAGCCACAAGAGCGGCAGCCAATGTCATGAGCAGGGGAACCGGATTAATTAACCAAGGTCGGGGACCCGTTTGGAAAATCGCCAGGATGAGGCCAACCATTTGGAGGGCAGCGACGGTCCAGAACCATGCCGATGCGGACGAACGATTTGTTCTAGCCTTGCCTTCGTACCAGTTTTTTTGATCAAGGAGCCGACCACTTAGGTAGACATCCTTTCGTTCGTCCAGCGGCAAAACTCGCGTCTTCCGCATGGAGTCCGAAATTTGCGTCGCACCAGAAGCGAGTCCTGCGAGATGCGCATCGACCCCAGGTCTTGCCCCTCGGATCTCCCCTAGATCCCTGAGAAATTTGGCGTCAACATCTGCGTCGTCTTTGCCCGAATCATAAGGAGGAGCTAGCATCATGTAGCGCCAAGTCGTGGTCTTGACAGACTCAGCGACCGCTCGACAGTCAAACCACACCTTCTCGTAACGTTTAGTTCTGAGAATCCACATTAGCACGAGGGCAATGGCGAGGAAAACGGCGGTGACGACAGACAGCAGACGGTAGTAGGGATTCTCAACTGCCCCGGCAATCCTGCCAGTTACTGCCGCAAGAACCAACAGTAACAGTTGCACCCGTATAATACGGAGGTGAGCTGCTTGAGCACCAAGGGATGCTTTGTCACTGGCAGAGAATAATGCTGGATAGTCTGCTGTCGTCATGTTCATCAGCCTTTGCCCGGGCGTTCCTCCTTCAGCGAGTATGTCAGCTGATAGCTAATCCTCGGGATTTGCCAAATTGCCAAAGCGAGGCGGAGACAAGATCATATGGAAGTTAAGGCCGCCCCAGGAAACCAAGCTCATGGAAATTCCGACTACCCATGTTCCATGCAAACAAAGGGATAAGAACTCGCTTTCTGGTGTGGTGAGTATAGAGGAGAGTGGGCCTGTGTGTCAAGGGAAGGGCGTTGCAAGATATCGTGGTTCTGGATTATTGGTTTGAGGTTGAGGTCGATGAGGTGGGCATAGCAGCGTAAGGCCTCAGGGTAAATGTTGGTCTCGATCAGAACCTGTAAAGAGGCCGGCAGTCAATGCATGAGGGCGCTATCTCAGATGGTTGGCCAGCTTGGAAAGGAGCAAACCCTGGATTCTTTCCTTTAAAACATTTCCTCTCTTTTCAATTTCGTCCACAGTCCTCTTGGTGGCTTTCTGGTAGGTCTCATCGGTCAGAGCGCTTAAATTGATCCTCACATTCATCAGTCCTCCTCTGAGCGTCGCATCTGCTAGGTAGAAGGCGACACCCGCATCGCTGACGGCTGAGATATTTCCTTTCTCCACCATGGCCTCGCAAAGATCGAGAAGTTCCAGGGAGATCTGACTGACTTCCAAAGGAGTCTGTGCAGCCCTTTTGTAAGCTTCCTGAATGAACCGACGTCGCTTCTGCCTCTCCGCTTCTGTGTCTTTGGGCAAGCGAAATGCAGAAATCACCTGTTCGAATGCCTGACTGTCCTCCTCCACGGCGTCGAGCAATCTTCTCCGCAAGGCCTCCGCCTTCTTTTGGATCTCCTCCATCTCTCCCTTCACACCTTCATATCCAATTTTCCCAATGGTGAGGTTAGCGACCATGCAGAGCAGTGAGGCAGAGAGGGCGCCCGCAAGGGCCGAAACACTTCCGCCTCCAGGAACCGGCTCTCCCATGGAGAGTTTTTCGAGAAATTGGGAGATTTTCAAATCTTTCATAGGAGCCTGTTTTCTATTACCTGGCTCGGAGTAAAATCATGGGCCCTGAGGTAAAATCTGGCAACCTCTGCCAAGGCGTCTACAGGAATGAGTCCAACAATTTCTGATTCCACTATCTCCAGCCCATAACGCGAAGCCTCACTGCGGATCGTTTCAAAGACCCGATGGATGGGGCTCTTATGATAGTTCAGCAGATTCATCGAGATCTGGCAGATTCCTTTTTCTGCTAAAGAAACCCCCATAGCCCTCACATAATGGAATCCGCCGTCTATGAACCGGACAGCCCGCGCGATCTTTTTCGCGATCTCTAGATCTTGGGTGTTGATATTGACGTTAAACGCGATAAGGGCGTGGCGAGCTCCAACGATTGTCGCACCAGCCTTGGGGTTGAACTTGTTGGGGCCAGCATCCGGGAACCATTGCGGGTCTTTCATCTTCTCTGCCAGCTCTTCATATTCTCCCTTCCGGATCGCTGGAAGGCTTTGTCTCTCCGGCTTCGTAGCGGCCTCTTCATAAAAATAAACGGGCACGGCTGCCCTTTTGCCGAGTTCCCTTCCAAACCTGTGAGCGGCTTCGACTGCCTCCTCCATCTCCACATCCTGGATGGGAACAAAGGGAACGACATCAGCTGCTCCCAGCCGCGGGTGGGATCCAGAATGTCTCTGCATGTCAATGAGTTCAATGGCCTTAAGGGAGGCGCGAAGGGCCGCCTCAACCACTTTATCAGGATCTCCGACAAAGGTCACAACGGATCGATTGTGGTCCTCATCCCGAGAATAGTCCAGAAGATTCACTCCGCTGGCCTTTCGAATCTGTTCGACGATTTCTTCGACCTTAGCCTCGTCCCTTCCCTCGCTGAAGTTGGGGACACACTCAAGAATCTTCATGTTTCGCTCCCTCAAGACGATCTATCCTCCCAGGTAGGCCTTCTTAACTCGGGGATCCGATGCCAACCCCATCGCCTCATCCTCTATCAGAATTCTGCCCGTTTCCAAGACGTAACCCCGGTCAGCTACGGCTAAAGCCTTACGGGCATTCTGCTCAACCAGGAGAATCGTTACACCCTCTCTGTGGAGACTTTCGATCGTGTTGAAAACCTCATTGACATACTTGGGCATCAAACCCAGTGAGATCTCGTCCATTAAGATCAGTCGGGGGCTTGCCATTAGCGCTCGTCCAATAGCCAGCATCTGCTGTTCTCCGCCGCTGAGGGTTTTTGCCACCTGATGCCTTCGCTCCTTAAGTATGGGGAAGAGATCGTATGTGCGTTGAAGATCCTTTTCTATTCCTGACGCATCCGTCCTTGTGTATCCGCCGGCGAGGAGATTCTGCTCCACCGTAAAATCTTGAAAGAGTCTCCGCCCCTCGGGAACCAGAGTAATCCCCAGCCGTGCCCTCCGGTAAGTTGGCATGTGGGTAATATCCTGTTCCTGAAAAGTGATCTTTCCGCGCTCGCAGCTTTCAAGCCCCATGAGTCCTTTGAGAATGGTTGACTTTCCAGCTCCGTTGGCGCCGATGATCGTCACCAGTTCTCCCCCCTGGACCTGAAAGGAGACCTCACGGACCGCCTGAAATTCCCCATAGAAGACATCGACTTTTTCGACCCTAAGCAACCGTCTCCTCCTGACCAATGTAAGCCTCAATCACTTGGGGATCAGTCCTCACCTCCTCAGGTGATCCCTCGGCAATCTTAACCCCATGGTCCAGAACTACGATCCGCTCGCATAAGTCCATCACGACTTGCATGTTATGCTCTATGAGAACAATCGTAATTCCTTCCTCCCGGAGCCCCCGG
>JABAOF010000023.1_pt1 | contig 29565 bp, 27 predicted proteins | sample 7062171 | NCBI WGS metagenome assembly JABAOF01 (sample SAMN14538628, study PRJNA623070) | marine sediment metagenome | biome: marine biome [ENVO:00000428]; feature: marine pelagic biome [ENVO:01000023]; material: deep marine sediment [ENVO:00002113] | place: India: Gulf of Khambhat ...
CTGATTTCAACCATGGAAACTGCAGAGACGGAGACATCTGTTCCTTCCACCCGATCCTTTCTCTGAGACTGGAAGAGGAAATCGATCATTTTTATGTTCGGGTTGAGGAAAGACAGAGGTTTTATTCCATAACTTGCAAATGCATCCTTCCAAGAATCGAGAGCATACCCGAAATGGGTGCAGTTGAGACTCACATGAATAGGTTCATGGAGGTCTTTGACTTTTTGGAGGGACTCATCCACATAAGCGGATATCAGCATTTCGGTCTCATCACCAGCCAAATTCTTCTCGATATAGTTGACCAATTCTGGACAGGCTTGCGAGATAATTCGGTCTGGTAAAATCCCCCTTTCGACCAGTGTGTTTTGATATGTCCCCTCCTCGATAGTCGTCTGGGTGCCGAACACAATGACACTGGATTCAGGTGATGTTTTTAAGCTCTGCTCGATAAGCTCAACACCGGAATCGATGATGCCGACCACCGGGATGAATGTTTGCTGTGAAAACCCAGTGTCTTCGTAAAGGACAGACAGAGTGTTGCAGCCGATAAGGATAAGGTCCGGCTGATAGTTTTTCTCAAGACTATGGAGAGCACTGTCAAGAACCTTAACTTTTTCCTCCCTTGTTTTCAAGCTGTTGTAGCCCCCTTCGCTGGAAAAAAGAGCGTTAAAAAAAAGGAGGTCGACACCCTTGAATAAATTTGTTCCTTTAAATCTCTCTGCAGCTTCGGCGACGATGGACAGTCCTCCGAGCCCGGAGTCGGTAACAGCAATGGTGACTTTGTCCTTCTGGAAAAAACTATCGAGCCTCGCCTGAAGATCAGAGGAGGACTTTTTTTCTGAACACGATAAGGAGATGATAGAAAAAAGTAGGACTAGTAGGGGAAAATTTTTTTTTTGCATCATTCTAAGGTGATGGCCATTGATTCTAGACTATGGAATATAACATCGAGAGAGGAAGAGAGTCAATCTTATATCCACTTTCTTCTCTTTTTCGTTCCATCTGTCATCGTTGGAGGACAAGAAGAAGATAAAATTTATCATAGCTCCCCTGTTTAATTTGGCACGACTTTTGCTCCATTGATGTTGAAGGAAATAAACAGGGGATTTGCTATTTCGTCATTTATTGTCCAATCTTTTAGAAAAATAAGACTGAAAAAAGTCTCAGCTATTGTTGCCGGCATCATTTTCTCTTTTTTGCTTCAAAGCTCTGTTGAGGCCACAGAGAAAAAATACAGTTTTGGGTTTACTGTGGGAATAAGCCGCTGGCCATCTGATGTGTTTCACTATACGAGAATGCACGCCGACCGTTCTTTTACATCTACTTGGAGAAGGATGAATAGCTTAGAGCAGGAAATTACTTTGAAAACTATCTACAACCTGAGNNATAATTTCAGTCCTCACTTTGGTCTTCGAGGAGATATAAGCCATCAAAGCGCAAATTATCAGGCTAGGTATGCCTTGATTCCAAAAAATCCCGGATTACGAAACAGGTATACAAAACATTCGCTTCCATGGAGCGTAACTTCCGTAATTTTAAATGCTGTCTTTCAGGCGCGAAAATCAGGGGGGGCTGTCATTCCTTATGGATTCATCGGTCTTGGGTTCTGTCTGATTCAGGGAGAAAAAGAAAAAGAAGAGAAATTTGGATATATGATCGAGATTCGTTCAGCTGAGGATATAGCCGTGAAAGCAGGCGGGGGATTTAGCTTTTATTTATTCAAAAGCTTTCCTCTCGGGATAGATTTGAGAGCCTTTGTCACGGCTCTGGGAGCAAGTCTGTTTAGCTTTTATTCGTCGTATGAAGGAAGTGATATGGGGGGAACGATTATTGCCCAGGGGTGGAATCTTATATGGGGAATAGAGATTGGTGCAAGATATGGATTCTAACCTATCTCCCCTGTTCCCCCCTTAAATCCCCTTATTAGATTAGAAACGAATATAGAATTTCACCTGCTGATTCATCCGAAAGGGTGATTGTCCTGTCCACGGTCCTCTGGAAGAATATTCTCAGGATATGAAAAAAAAGGAGAAGAGTCTATCCAAAGATAAGGTCAATCTCTGCCATTTTTAAGCTTCCAAGAGGTCTAAGGGAAAGTGAATATGGAAAAAAACGGCCGATATCCAAACCAAGAATTATCAGGACATAAAAAAAACAAAAATATAAAAGAGGAAGTTCTCAAAAACGAACAGCAATACAGAAGAATATTCGAATGTTCGCCCGAAGTTATCGGGATCGTGGATGGACAAGGGAATGTTTTAGATGTGACTCGTAGGCTCTACGACTGGCTGGGATACAAACCAGAGGAAATCATCGGAAAGAATTTCATGGAGCTGCCGTTATTGTCGGAGGAAAGTAAAAGCCTGTTAGAGAGAAATCTACATCAAATGATTCTTGGCGAAGATGAGCCTGTATACGAGCTCACTTTCGTGACAAAAAAAGGAGAGAAATGCATGGGGCAGGTTCTATCCAATCCTATCAGGGATGAAAAGGGGAGGTTGAAAAAACTTCTGGTGATGGCCCGTGATATCTCAGAGCGGAAGCAGGCCGAGGAAGCCTTAAAGCAGGCCGAGAAGGATTATCGAGGATTGTTCGAGAATGCCCATGATGCAATTTTTGTCTTTGCTCCTGAGAATGAGATCATTCTCAACGTCAATCCTCGGGCTTGTGAGATGTACGGATTCACAAGAGACGAATTCCTCGGGATGTCACTCGAGGACATTTCTAAGGATGTTGCTCTGGGCAAAACACGTATAAAGAAGGCTCTGGAGGAGGGGGCCTTCCACAGTTTTGAGACGGTCCATTATAAAAAAGATGGCTCCGAAATATATTTAGAGATCAATGCGGCTGTAGTGGATTATAAAGGACAGAAGGCCATTTTGAGCATTAACCGAGACATATCTGATCGGAAGAAAGCGGAAGAGAAACTGCGATTAGAAAAAGCTCATCTTGATCAGCTGTTTGAAAGCGCTCAAGAAGGAATCGTTATGGCGGATAGAGAGGGCAAGATTCTGAGTGTCAATAGCGAGTTCACGCGGTTGTTCGGGTATGACCGAGACGATTTACTGGGGAGAAATGTGGATGAACAGGTCATGCCGAGAAAGGAATTCCTGGAAGGACATTCGATCACCAAGAAGGTGGCTGAGGGAGAGAATGTGAACTTCGAAGCCATCCGTCAACGTAGGGATGGAAGTCTCATCCATGTCTCCGTTCTAGGTTCACCGATCATCGTCGACGGCCAAGTAATTGCTATCTACGCTATCTACCGAGACATCACAGAACGGAAGCGATCAGAGGAGAAAATCAAGGCTTCACTCCGAGAGAGGGAAGTCATGCTGAGAGAGATTCATCACCGGGTGAAGAATAACATGCAGATCATCTCCAGCCTCCTGAGACTGCAATCGAAACAAATCAAGAACAAGAAGATTCTGGATATCTTTAATGTCGGACAGGATCGCATCCGGTCGATGGCTCTGATTCATGAATCTCTGTATCAGTCTAAAGATCTGTCCAGGATTAATTTTGCTGATTACATCGAGCGGCTGACCACTCATCTGTTTTCCATGTACAGGATTGGAATGGAACGAGTTCAACTCAAAGTTAATGTGAACAAAGTCTTCCTCAATATCAACCAGGCTATACCCTGTGGGTTGATCGTTAATGAGCTTGTCTCCAATTCGCTAAAACACGCTTTCCCGAATGGTCAAGAGGGGGAGATCTCGGTCAGGATGAACGGAAACAACTGGGGAAAGACAAGCCTTATCGTCAAAGACAACGGTGTCGGTTTTCCCGAGGATCTGGATTTCCAGAACACTGAAACTTTAGGGATGCAGTTGGTGACGGATCTGGTGAGCCAGATCGAAGGGAATATTGAGCTATCTAGAGAGAAAGGGACCGAGTTTAAGATTGCCTTTTAATCGGTCGAGCGCTTTATCCTAAAATTTCTTTTCCCGCCTCTTTTATGATTCCCCACAGGAAACCCATCTGAATTACCCTTTGGACATAAAGTTTCCCTCCAGATTGACTCTGTGTTGAGCAACACTTAAAATGGGTTTCGTCTTTTCGAAGAGAGGAGGGTGTAAGAATGAATAAAATGAGAAGGGCAAAAGTTGTCATATTTTGTTTTTTCGCCTTGTTTTTCCTGATAAACAGCTTGTTTGTTTCTGAAAATAAAAGTCCTCTGGTTCCAGAAGACATCCTGCATCTCCAGAGAATCTCTGATCCTCAGATCTCTCCTGACGGTGATCGGGTGGCCTTTGTCGTCAGTCAGTTTGGTGATGATAAGAGGTCTGACTCGAACATCTGGATTGTGTCCAGAGACGGAAATTTGCTTGAACAACTCACCAAAAATCCTGGGTCAGACACTTCTCCTTGCTGGTCTCCGGACGGGGAAGTTTTGGCTTTTCTTTCCAGGCGAGACAATGAGAGGAATGCCCAGATCTATTTTTATGCTCTTAAGTCGGCTAAGTTAGAGAAGACGACCGAAGAGAAGAGTTCCATCAGATCTTTCAAATGGTCACCCGATGGTCAAATGATTGCCTATTTAATGGACAAACCTCGGACAGAAGAGGAGATTGACCGCCAGAAGAAAGGGGATGATGCGATCGTTGTCGACGAAGATTTTAGACAAATCCGCCTCTGGATAATGGATGTGGAGAGCCGAAAAACGCGAATCCTCACCGAGCAAGAAATGACCATCTGGCATTTTAACTGGTCTCCAGATAGCCAGAAAATCGTAGTCCTGGCCTCTCCTATGCCGACAGCAGAAGGTATGGAATACCAGAGTCATCTGAGCCTGATCGATGTGGCNNNNACCAACGCTCAAGCGCCCCCCTCCTTCTCACCGGACGGAGAATGGATTGTCTTCATGGGACCAGTAGGTGAGTTTAAGGAAAGAGGGATTCCCAAGATTATCTCTACAGAGGGAGGCGAATCCATCGATCTTCTTGAATATTACAAGGGTAATGTCTGGGATATCGTTTGGCATCCCAAAAAGGATGAGTTTCTGGCCTCTGTGGCTGTAGGGACGCGTCACAACTTGATCTCTGTCGACCGCCAAGAAAAGGTGAAGATGCTTTTCGAGATGAACCACTCGACTATTCCCTACTGGGCCAGGACCTGGACGATCAGTTCCGATGGAGAACACGCCGCCTTTCTCAGCGAATCACGCACAAGTCCTCCAGACATTTGGGTTTCTAGGACAGATGGGACAGACAGGAAGCAGCTCACTTTCTTTAATGATGATCTGAACAAAATAAAATTGGGTGAAGTGGAGGAAATCGAATGGGAAAATTCCAAGGATAAAGCCTTAGTCTCGGGTATTGTTGTTAAGCCTATCGGTTTTATTCCGGAAAAACGATCACCTCTTGTGGTCTGGCTGCACGGGGGGCCGGCTTATAACTGGAGTCTGGGAGCCCACATCAGCAACTGGGCTCAGCTGTTCGCTGCTCAAGGGTATATGGTTCTTCTCCCGAATTTCCGAGGCAGCTCAGGGAAGGGGATGAATTGGATGATGGCCAACGTGCGCAACTGGGGTGAAGGGCCGATGAGCGATGTGATGAGTGGCGTGGACTATTTGATCCAGAGAGGTTGGGTCGATGAGGAGAAGATGTTCGTTGGTGGAGGAAGCTATGGAGGCTATCTGACCTTCTGGATTATTGCCCACACTGACAGGTTTAAGGCCGCCTTCGCCAGAGCCGGAGTGGCGGATTTGACAACTGAGTATGCCCTTACGGATGAACCTTCGTTTTCCCTCGGTTATTTCGTCAAGTCTCCTTATGAGGATCCCGAAATCTACCGGATGAATTCGCCCCTCACTTACGCCTCCAAGGTTAATACTCCGATCCTGATTGTCCACGGAGAAAGGGATTTGCGGGTGCCTGTCTCCCAGGCATACCAATTTTATTCGGCTCTAAAACATTATGGAGCAAAGGTCAAGCTGGTCATTTATCCTCGAGAGCCGCACGGGATAAGAGAATACACGCATCGGATCGATGTTATGAACCGTGTGCTCAACTGGTTTTATAAATTTTTGCAATCGGTCCCCTATCCAAATTGACATCAGCATTTTCTTTTATATAAGCTTAAAAGGGAAATTCAATCGAGAGGTGCTCTAATGAGCAGTAAAACGACTTCCAACATTTACAAAGAGCAGAGAGTGGGTGTTTATGTCGATGTTCAGAACTTGTATTATTCGGCAAAGTATATGTACAAATCAAAAGTCAATTTTAGAACCTTACTCAGCGAAGCCGTCAGAGGGCGGCGCCTTATTCGGGCCATCGCCTATGTCATCAAGGCCGATGAAAAAGATGAGGGCAGTTTTTTCGAAGCTCTCAAAGGCCAAGGCTACGAAGTGAAGACCAAAGATCTCCAGGTTTTTTTTGGCGGAGCCAAGAAGGGGAATTGGGACATTGGCATTGCCGTAGATATGATCGAATTTGCACCCAAACTGGATGCTGTCATCCTTGTCAGCGGCGACGGTGATTTTGTTCCTCTGGTCGAGCACCTTAAACACGCTGTAGGATGTTTTGTAGAGATCATGGCCTTCCAGAAATCCTGTTCCCAAAAGCTTATGGAGAGCGCTGACAACTTTATTGATATGGACGTTAATCCGAAAAAATTCTTGATCCCAGGAGAAAGTCTCCAAAAAGGGAGGAAGCAAAAATAAAAATTTTGGTCGTCTATTATTCTATGTATGGACATGTCCATCGTTTGGCCGAGGCTGTCGTCGAGGGAGCCAAATCCGTCGATGATGCTGATGTCGAAATGTACCGGGTTCCAGAGACACTTACAGAAGAGATCTTGGGAAAATTAGGAGCTCTTGAGACCCAAAAATCTATGGCTCATGTACCTGTATGTAGTCTGGAGAGGCTTAGCGATGCCGATGCTATCATCTTCGGCACACCCACGCGATTCGGAAACATGTGTGGGCAGATGCGCCAGTTTCTAGATGCAACTGGAAATCTCTGGGCCGAGGATAAACTCGTCGGGAAAGTGGGTAGTGTTTTTACCAGTAGCGCCACTCAACACGGAGGGCAGGAGTCGACCATCATATCTTTTCACTTCACTTTACTTCATCTGGGGATGATTGTTGTTGGCTTGCCTTATTCATTTAAGGGGCAGATGAGGATCGATGAGATCACCGGGAGCTCTCCCTACGGTGCATCGACGATAGCCGGGGGGAAAGGCGAACGGATGCCGAGCGAAAATGAGCTCGAGGCCGCCCGCGTTCAGGGCACATGGGTGGCCAGTATTGCCGCTAAGCTGGTAAAGTAGGCCAAATTCGGCATCATTTATAGAGGTGAAGAATCGTAATCGGTGAGAGTCGTTTCTTTGGTGTTTCTGGTGCTTCTAATTTAAGAGAATTTTATTGATAATCATTTTTAAAAGAGCTGGAAGGAAAAATTAGAGAGGATGAGCAAGTCACCAAATAGAAATGATGAGTGGAAGCAAGAAGGTTGAAATGGGGGGACACTTGGTTTTAGCGGGCGGCGGACATGCTCACATGACTGTACTGGTAAATATCGACGTCTTCGTTAAGCGTGGTCATCGAGTTACCCTTATAGGGCCAAACCCTTTTCATTATTACTCAGGAATGGGACCTGGCATGCTGGGAGGAACATACAAGCCAGAACAGATCAGATTCCACATCAAAAAAACTGCAGAGAATCGGGGAGCGGAATTCATCCAAGGGAAAGTCAGGCATATCGATCCTGATGGACAGAATCTAGAGCTGGAATCAGGCGAAAAAATCTGTTATGACGTCGTCTCGTTCAATATCGGGAGCACTGTCCCTATAGATTTTTTAGGAGAGAGAGCCGAACATATCCTGCCCGCCAAGCCTATCGAGAATCTTTGGAGAGCGAGAAATCTCATTAAGGAGATGATAGGGAAAGGACCGATGAATATCAGAGTCGTGGGTGGGGGAGCAGCAGGAGTGGAAATAACGGGCAATATCTGGAGAGTCTTAAGTGAAGAAAGGAAAAAAGCTGAAATCACTTTGCTTTCCGGGGATGAGATTCTCTCCCGTTTTCCGCCGAAAGCGAGAAGTCTGGCCCTGCGGTCCTTCAAGCGTCGCGGGATTGAGTTGAGGGAAGGAGTTTATATAGATCGATTAGAGAATGGGCGATTGGTCTCCCGGGAAGGGCAGATGTTTTCTTTTGATTTAGCCGTTTTTGCTGTTGGCGTGAGACCCTCGACTGTCTTTAAAGACTCTGGCCTGCCCACAGATGGAGACGGAGCCTTGCTCATTAATCCTTATCTTCAGAGCATCAAGTACCCTCAGATATTCGGAGGTGGAGACTGTGTCAATCTCATGGATCGTCCTTTGGATAAAGTAGGGGTTTATGCCGTCCAGCAGAACCCGGTCCTTTACCATAATTTGCTGGCGGCTCTGGAAGGCAAAGAGATGCAGGCTTTCCATCCCCAGAAGATTTATCTTCTCATTTTTAACCTAGGTGATGGGAAAGCCATCTTCTGCCGCCAAAATCTTGTCTTTGATGGGAGAGTCGCGTTCTTTTATAAAAACTATTTAGACAAGAAATTCATGAAAAAATTCCAGGCTCGTCCCCTTGGAAATGGAGACTCAGTAAAATAAAGTTCATCACTGTACCTGCTACCAGCGTAAGCGTGAATCCAGTAAAATAAAGCTCATCCCTGCTCATTTTCCATCATCCCTGCTCACTTTCCGTCATCCCTGCGCAAGCAGGGATCCAGGCTTTTTCTCGCGCAGGCAGGAAACCAGGTCTATCTATCATGATGAGAGTCTATTATATCCCTGGATTCCCGCTTTCGCGGGAATGACATTTTTCCTAGCCCGGGGTTCCCGCTTATGCGGGAATGACGCAGGAATGTGAAAAAAAGGGGGCCATTCCCTTTTTTTTCTTAAAAGGCGGAAGTTTCCAGAGATCGAGGCGCCGAAAGTCCCTCCAATTTTTTCAGATGAATTTTTTCGTCCTCAGCAAGCTGGTAAAAAATATCTTTAGATTTTTTATCCTGGCTTTTGTCGGCATAGCGTGAATACAAGTCAAGAGCCTGGATTTCGATCATCATGGCCAGGTTGAGGACATCCTGGATAGATTCTAGGGCCGGACGGTTTAATTGGATGAATTCTTCGGTCGTGAATCCGCCCTCCATGATCTCGGATGCTAGGCTTTTCTCGAATGACTTCTTATCCTCACCTGATGGGGCAATGCCTGAGTACAGTGTGAGTAGTTTCTTCTTGTGTTTTTCTTCAAAAGAAGCGAGCTTTTTGAAGAGAGAAACGAGATCTTCATCCTTTGCCTTGGAGGATAAATTAAGGTAGAAGCTTTCAAGACCCAGTTCAAGCCCATAAGCCAAGGTGATGATATTTTGGGGGGGGGCCTTTTCGTCGAAGGGTATGGCCTTGAATTCATAAGGACCGACAGCTTTCTGCCCCTGCCAGGATGCAATGCCCCCTTTGAGGTTCATGACAGCCTTAAATCCTTTTCCTGATAAGAGTTGGGCGGCCATCCGGCTTCGTCCGCCAACGGCACAGTAGACGATGGTCGGCTCTTCCTTATCGAGTTCGTCGAGGCGATCGGTCAGCTCAGGAAGAGGGACTAGCTTGGCTCCAGGGATGTGTTCTTTCTCATACTCATGAGGCTGCCGTACATCCAGGAGCACATATTTTCCTTCTTCATGCTTCGAGATGTAGTCCTTAACTTCGTCAGAGTTTACCGATTTAACTGGTGTGAGGAATTGCTTCCATCTCATTTATTTCTCCTTTTTTGGAGGAAAAACTCGTCTTTTTGGTTCGTTATTCAGATTTCTTCCATATGGTTTTAGCAGAGAGAATAAGCGATGTCAAAGCGTAAGAAGAGCACGAAACATGAGGTTTCTCGGGATAGATTTTGACTCAACAAAAACTCTGTGATATAAGCTTTTCTTGACTGGCCAGAGAGAAAAGATCTAAGAAATAAACCGGTCTCGATGAATTCACTTAAAGGCTTTTATCAACGTCATATCACTCTGTTCAACCTCATTTTCTTGCTGTTTTTCCTGTATGTATTCCTGTTCAGCTTGGAACTGATGGGCACCTCTCTCAAAATGTTCGGGAAAGGGCTGGCCGAGACTCTGATTGCGACCACCACCAACCCCTTGGTCGGGATATTCATCGGGATCCTCGCGACTTCTATTATCCAGTCTTCTTCGTCAACGACTTCGATTGTTGTTGGATTGGTCGCTGGCGGGGCGTTGAACGTGGCCAATGCTATCCCTATAATCATGGGGGCCAACATCGGCACCTCGGTGACGAATACACTCGTCTCTCTGTCTCAAATAAGACGCGATATGGAATTCCGGCGGGGACTATCAGCGGCCGTCGTGCATGATTTTTTTAATCTTCTTGCTGTTTTGGTTCTGTTTCCGCTGCAGTATTTTACAAATTTTCTAGGATATGCAGCCACATTCTTGGGAGAGAAATTCCAGAATATCGGCGGTCTGAAATTTTTAAGTCCGGTCAAGGCATTGACTAAACCTCCCGTTGAAATTCTAAAAGGCTTGATAAGCGACTATCCCTGGATCCTTTTAACTCTTTCTCTCATCCTGCTGATTCTGGCCCTCACTAGAATGGTGAAGTCTTTGAAGGTTCTGGTGGTTACAAAAGCCGAAGACTGGTTTGACCGTTACCTGTTTAAGACCGCCCCGAGGGCTTTTCTGGTGGGATTGCTGCTGACGGCCATGGTCCAGAGCAGCTCGATTACGACCTCGCTGGCTGTTCCCATGGCGGGCGCCGGTTTGTTGACTCTGGTGCAGATATTCCCTTATACTTATACTCTAGGAGCAAACATCGGAACCACAGTGACAGCGATCTTAGCTGCCCTTGTGACTGGCAATCTGGCGGCGATAATCGTTGCCTTTTCTCATCTTCTATTCAACATATCAGGTATCATCATCTGGTATCCGCTCAAGATTGTCCCGATCACAATAGCTGAGAGTTTTGCTGGTATAGTCACTCGACATAAATTCATTGCCATTTTTTATATTGTTATCGTCTTTTTTCTAATACCTATATTACTGATATCAATCTTTAGATAAGGAGGGGAACCTATGTTTAAAAAATGGCTGGCGATTTTCAAAAAAGATACATTGATGGACAGGGCTTATCAACGGTCCTTCGATATGCTGGAAATCACTCGGGCGATGTACATGGAAGCAAGAGAATCTCTGAGGAACAGGGAGGACAGTGAGATCGACTTGAAGGTAAAGGAGACGGACAAAGAGGTCAACAGCTATGAACGTGAAGTCCGGCGTATGGTGTTCAATCATCTGGCTGTTCGGGGTACGGCTGACTTACCATCGGGATTGGCCTTGGTCAGTATCATCATCGATATCGAGCGTATCGGAGACTATACCAAGAATATGGTGGAGCTGGCCCTTGACCATCCCGGAAAGCTGCGTGGAGGAGAATTCGAGGATGAAATCGCGCGTATCGAAGCGGCGGTGGAAGACAGTTTTATCCAAACTAAAAAATGTTTTGAAGAGGGAGATGCGGATTTGGCCCTCGAACTCCTGGAGAAATATGCCTGGGTCAACGATGCCTGTGATGATACGGTCGTGGATGTTGTCAAAGAGAAGGATGCCAATATCCGTCCGGGTGATGCAGCGGCGCTTGTCCTGTATGTCCGTTGGTTGAAACGGATCAACTCTCATCTGCGCAATATCACGACCAGTGTGGTTAATCCCTTTGACCGCATCGGTTTCCAGCCCAAAGAAAAGTAATTCACCACTAGTACATGCATTTTAATATGTAGTACAAGTCAAATTAGGACTACACCAATAAAAACACCAAATTCTATATGCCAGATATTGTCAATCTAGTATCTTTGTGATATTTTTTTCTGGGAAATGGGAAGCATGATATAGAAATGGCCATTATTTCTAGACGCCAGTTCCTGCGTTCAACTCTCTTCTCCTGCGCTGGCCTGATCACAGCCGGATCTCTTGAGAATCTGTGCGAAGAGACTTCGAATCGCATTGCAAAAATTGTGCGCCCAACACACCAGCGGAGAGTTCTCGCTGATTTGCATGTTCACAGTACTATAAATGACTGGAATCTGCTGTCTCCGCCTGCTGTTAGATCTCCTTTTCTCGCCAAGATAGCCGCCAAGTTTTTCAACAAGACTCGGGTCGACTGGAAGCGCTCTCATCAAGCCGGTATCGACCTGGTCTGCGAGGGTCACTACAACGTCATGGATGAGATCCTATCCATGCCCACCGATCCCTATCCGGAGGCACCCAAGAACGCCATACGGATGATGGACTTGCTTGAGGAAGAGCTTGCTGGTCCGGCTGCACCTTATGCCAAGCTGGCAAGAAATTACAAAGAACTGGAGGATTTGTTAGATGTCCCTCGAGGGAATCTAAATTTTCGAGTTGCTGTTATCCACACCGTAGAAGGCGGCCATTCTTTGGGAGGAAGTCTAGAGCCATTGGAATTATTCGCCGATCGTGGTGTGGCCCTGATGACCATCACCCATTTCTTCAACAAGGGCATCGCTTCTTCTGCCAATCCGTTGCCATTCTTCCCGGATTCAAACAGCAGCTGGCCGAATCAAGGATTGAGCGAGTTTGGAGCCGAGATCATCAAGGAGATGGAACGACTGGGTATCATCGTCGATGTCATCCATGCCACCTCAGCCGCCATCGAGGATGTCTTCAAAGTGTCGACTAAGCCTCTGGTGGCCACTCATTCCTCTGTGAGAGCTCTGGGCGATCATCCTTACTCCCTTTACGACGAGCATATCCAAGAAATAGCCAAGTGTGGAGGAATGGTGGGCATCATCCTGTATCCTTTCGTGCTCTCGAATTACAACAGTCTGAATATGGCCAAGGAATACGGATCTCTTCAGGATGTGGTGCGAACCATCCGTTATGTTACAAAAATCTGTGGCACACACAAGAATATCGGAATAGGCAGCGATTTTTCTGGATACATCACAGGTCCCAAGGAGATGTCCGATTTGAGTGAGATCGACAGGCTCCGTAAACTGCTTCTCCAAGAATTCGACAATGACGAAGATGTTGTCGAAGACATCATGGCCAACAATGTTATCGAGTTTCTCCTGAAGAATTGGAGATCGGGGCTTTAATCTAATGAAAAAGCCGCTCAAAATAAATCTTTTACTCCTTTGTTTCATCGCTGTCCTTCCAGCAGTGGCTTTTACCTGGGAGAGAGAAGAACATCGCATCGTAGCAGATCGGGCGCTCGAAGCACTCCTTGCCGACTGGAATCTAACTTTCCTCGGAAATAATCTCGCCCAGGAGAAGACATTTGGAGAAGTCTGTGCCCAGTTTGCCGGGAAGGATTCTTCCGCAGCCAGATATCAGAGAAGGGGAAAGACGATTTTAGAGCAACTCAATCCTTTATCTGCCGCTTTCTTAGAGAAGGTATGGAACGAGCACAGTCAGACAGTTTCAGCCAGAGCCCAAAAAACAGGCGATTCTTTGCCTCCAGCCTTTTCAGCCGAGCTGTCAGATCAGAATGTCATCGTCAATTACTTCCTCCATCATTGGGTTGCCTTTCGTTGGGCCAAAATCGCTGGTGAAGAAAAGGACAGGATGGATAAGGTTTTTGAACGGGCCTTGATCTACGAGGCCAGGGCTATGAGTTATCTGATGGACTCATTCGCTGCAGGGCATCTATTGGTACCTGTTGGTGATTCTTTTTTTGGGCTTCACCCAGTCAACAACAGGACGGCCTATAACTTTTACAGGAATGAAGGGGCATACGTCATCAACTCGCATGGAGATGTATGGCAGACCTTTGGCAATAAAATTCTTCAATGGCACGCGCCGACTTATCGAAAGGTTATGGAAGCATGTATGACATCTCTACGAGAAATTTTCCTCGTCTACTTTGTTTCCTCTGATGGTGTGGACATCCCAGAAAGTTTGAAACAATGGGGTCAATCAGTGGCTTCAGGTCTGACTCTAAAGGAGTTGGTGAATCAATGGACGTCGGCCAGAGAGGGTGAAGAGTATTATTCGAATTTCAAAATGCCGGCACTTCTCCTCTTGCCGATGCCTGTTTCTGCCTCATGGAGTGTGCGTACAGATGAGATAGATAAACATGGAATCCATAGGCGGCATCACTATCCTCAATTGCGTGATCCTGGATTCCATGATCCGTGTTTACATGGCATTGATCAGGAATTTCTTTATCCCCGGACTGCAGTTCCAGACTGGATGGTTCCTGATTTGTTGGCCAAACATAGTCCAAAGGAATTGATAAAATCTCATCCAGATATGGCCTCGGTCCGGTTTTATCAAACAAGACACTTTCCTCCAAGTTATAAGGGATTACTCTTTCGCTTGGGAGGAGGCCCAGCCTTCAAAAAAAGAGGAAGCGGTTTCGGAAATCAAATCGGATTGGGCTATGGGCTGGCTGATGATCTATTAGTGATTCATAAAGCCTCGATGGATCTATCCATTATGCCNNCGCCGATTACTGCTCGTTCCCACTCTGGGATTCGGTCTAAAATTGCCGAGTCCGCTCCATCTGTGGGATGCCTATCATTTTGAATTTGGTTATGCCATCGGCTTGAGATCGCCATACAAGAAAGATGGTTTAAAGTTTGCCTTCGGGATTGAATTACCGACCATCCACCTGGGATTTACATATGCCGGTTTGACTATTCGGCTCATGTATCAGAGGTTTTCACTCGAACGAACTTTGCACGGGATTTTTCTTGATTTCGTTTTACATTAACGTTTCCTCTTTGCCGTTTTGACAACTTTCTTTTGCCTTTGATATAATCCGAACGGAAGGGACAGGAAATCAGCTAAATTCCATGAGGGTAAAATACCATCCATTTTTTTACTTGTGATTTAACTCGCTAGTGAGAAAAAGAAATGACTAGTTCAAAAAAGAAATCATTGTCCTATTGGTTGAGTTATCTGTTTCCTGACAAAATGGAAAAGGATCCAGGATTCAGTGAATACATCACCCGCCTAACCCGGAGCGGGATGATCATTGCAGGGACCTTGGCTGTTGTCGCTCCGATTATACACCTGGGCTCAATGGCTTTAATCCTCGGCCAGAAGCTCGTCTGGATTTCTCGACCAGAGATTAAGAATGTTGCCGCTGTTGCAGACAAAATCGTAATTTTCTTTTTAGGTGTTTTGGTAATAATATTATCTAGATTCTGCCGAAGACCTCGAAGTGGCCGAATTGTGGTTTTCCTGCTCATCCTGGCTACATGTATGGCTATTCTCTTCGACGACATAGTGAAAAGAGATGTTTCGTTATCGGCCGGATATCTAATCCTAGCCTTGTTGATCGGGATGGGCGCTGCTCCCTTTAGGTCGTGGCAGATCCTACTCCTCGGAGTGACGATAACTCTGCAATTCTACCTCGTCGCGCGTTTTACTCCTGGAATTTTTGGAGAAGCCCCTCTTTATGTGCAGGATGAGTCTTATGTGCTTCTGAGTTTGGCGGTTGTATTATGTACTGTGTTATCCAGCCTCATCTTTCACAGTCGGTATCGTCTCTACCGATCGAGGCAGAAACAAATTTCACTGAAGCAATCCCTCAAAGAACATGCCGAGGAGCTGGAAGAGACGAACATAAAGCTCCGTGAGACACAGGCCCAGCTTATCCAGAAAGAAAAGATGGTTTCCCTCGGCAATCTTGTGGCTGGCTTGGCCCACGAGGTGAACACACCTCTCGGGGCGATTAACTCCAACGCCGATACAGCCCAGAGAATTATCAAAATCATAAGCAGTATCGTAGAGGATAAGGAAGAAGGGCCTTGGACAGACGAGAAAAAAGAAAAGCTCAATCGAGCCGTTGAAGCCCTAATAGAACTCAACCAGTCCACGGCTATGGGCGCCTCTAGAATAGACAGAGTTGTTAAAGCGCTTAGAGGATTTGCCCGCCTTGATGCCACCGAATACCAGAAGGCTGACCTTCATCAAGGGATCGAGGATACGCTTACCCTGCTTATCGTTAATCCCGAGTTGAAGCTAGAAATCGAGAAGGACTTTGCTCCTCTTCCAGAGATCTATTGTAACCCAGGACAACTCAACCAGGTCTTCTTGAATATCCTGACGAATGCTATTGAAGCCACGAGTGGACAGGGAAAGATATGGATAAAAACACAGCAGGAAAAAGAGAACGTGATGATCATGATTAAAGACAATGGAAAAGGAATTCCTGAGGAAAATCTCGATAAAATATTCGATCCTGGATTTACCACTAAAGGGCCAGGAGTGGGCCCGGGCCTCGGTTTATCCATCTGTTATCGGATCGTAAACGAGCACGGAGGCGAGATCGAGGTGCAAAGCGAGGAAGAAAAAGGATCTACCTTCACCATCCGTATCCCCCTTCGCACCTCTGACGTTGAGGGCTGACATAAAAAAGGGGACTACCTATTTTTCTAACTCCCTCATAGCCAATGAAGCCAGATCTTCAGGTGTTTCATTTCCTCGCAATTTCCTATTTAAGGCCGCAGTAAACTCAATAAAGGCCATCGTGGTGTATGTAGCATATATATATGTCAAGTGATATCAAGGTTTTTTCCTGATTTGTTCCTGCTCCTGTCCTATGGTATAAACAGTATCAAGTTTGTCGTCAATAGTATTGATTGAGGAAAGTCAGATCGATCAAAATGAATATGACTTCCCGATTCATATTCGATCGTAAAGGAAGGTTGTAATGATGAAAATTCTGTATGTCGTCCCTGGCACTATGTCGAAAACTGAGTTTGGAGAGGAAGAGCTGGGAAGAAGGAAAAAGATCCTTCAAGACAAAGCAGCGAAAGAAACAGTTGTTGACATTGTGGATATTGAGAGCGGACCCAGCTCCATCGAATCTGCCTATGAAGAATATCTATCGATTCCTGAGACAGTAGAGCGAGTGTTGCAGGCTGAAAAAGATGGTTACGACGGCGTGATCCTGGGTTGCTTTGGTGATCCTGGGATCGACGCCATCAGGGAGATGGTGAAAATCCCTGTGGTCGGTCCAGGGGAGACTTCGATGGTGTTGGCCGCAATACTCGGACACAGATTCTCCATAATCACTGTGTTGGATTCTGTCATTCCATCTTTGGAAAAGCTGGCGAGGGTCATCGGTGTTAATAGAAAATTGACCTCTGTGCGATCTGTGAATATTCCTGTTCTCGACCTCAGGAAGGATGTTGAAGAGACCAAGAAGAGAATCCTAGAAGAAACAAAGCAAGCCATAGAACAGGACAGAGCAGATGTTATCATTTTAGGCTGCATGAGCATGGCCTTCATGGGTGTATCAGATGAAATCCAGGAGCAGTTTGGTATTCCAGTGGTCAACCCCGCCTATGTCTCTCTTAAGACTCTAGAAGCACTCATAAACTCCCATCTCTCCCACAGCAAGAAGGCCTTTCCTTATCCACCCAAGCTGGAGAAGAAATAATAGTTTTATGTGTTAGCAATTGAAGGAGTTGAAAGCAAATATTCGGGATGGATGATGCGCGTATTGAAGATTTGGCCTTCGACGAAGTCGACTTGCGAGTATGTCTGAGCTGGGGTCAGGCCTTATCCCAAGGTTTTGTGAGCTGGGGTCAGGCCTTATCCCAAGGTTTTGTATGTGTCCGCTGAGGCGATAGGTGCTTAATAGAACGTCATTCCTGCGGAAGCAGGAATGATAAAAAGAAAAAGGAATGACGACAAGAGGAGGGAATGACAAAAGGTGCAGTAATGACGGCTTAAATAAATGTTTCTTATATAAATATTTCTGATTGGAGGCTGATCAATGGGAATTCATAAAAAATATTCGGGTTATCAATCCTTCGATTATCTTGAGAAAGGGAAGGATTATAAGGAGTTTAGATTGGCCAAAGGAGATAGAGAATTTGAATCCCATCTCATCTCCCTCAAGCCCGAGCAAGAGAGGAGAGTCGAGAAGTTGGCTTCGAAGTGTATTATGATCTCCCTTCATGAACATCCACATCTTTTTCCGGCGAACATCGCCGAGACATTCGATTATGAAAGGCAAGCTCGCGTGTTCACAGCCTTTGAAGCTTTGGCCAATTCTTACTGGGATGCGGTATTTGATAATTTCATGGACGGAACAGCTATGATCACCTCCAAACATGGCTGGAAATGGTCGGACATCATCTATGACCTGGGGATGAGGTTCTGTGACCTGGCCCATCAGGATTTCTTGATCAAGGGTGAGGGTGTTAATGATATTTACAAAGCCCATGAGGAGGGAAAGATCGCTCTGGTCGCCTCCCAAGAAGGAGCGGCCATGATCGAGAACGAGTTGGACCGGATAGAGATTCTCTACGGCTTCGGAGTCCGGGTGATGGGCATAACCTACAGCGAATCGAATTGTCTGGGAACAGGTCTTAAGGAGCCGCGAGATGGAGGATTGACAAGCTTTGGCCATCAGGCTGTTGAGAGGATGAACAAGGTGGGGATGGCTATAGACTGTGCCCATTCCAGCGATCAGACAACCCTGGATGTCATCGCTGCCAGCAGGAAACCCGTATTCTTGTCGCACACGGGAGCCAGAAGCCTCTGGAACATCAAAAGGCTTGCTCCTGACAAAGTCGTTAAAGCCTGTGCGGATAAGGGAGGAGTCATCGGCGTTGAAGCCGCTCCGCACACCACGCTCACCCAAAAAAATCCGCTTCACAACATCGAGGCTTTCATGGAGCATTTTGAATACATCAAGGATCTGGTGGGAATTGACCATTTGGCTTTTGGTCCGGACACCCTCTACGGTGATCATGTCGGACTGCATCATGTCTATACAGAGGCCTTATCCATAGATCAAGCCCACAAAAGTAAAGAAGAAGACCAGGATGCGGCTCCTCAATTCGAGGAAGTGGAATACGTCAAGGGCATCGAAAACCCGACCGAAGCCTCCCACAACATTCTGAGATGGCTAGTGAAGCACGATTATTCGGATGAGGATATCGCCAAGGTTTTAGGCGAGAACATCTTGCGGATACTTAAAGACGTCTGGCATTCCTGAAAGTGAATCAACCAACAGAGAAATCCATGCCAGAAATGGAGTTTCATCATCAACAAAATTAAACTTCCTCTGATTTCCATCCTTCTCATGGCCATTTTTCTCGTCGGTGGAAGTCTGATGCTTATCTTAAAATGGCCACCAGGTCCCGGTAATCTGGATTGGGGGGTCTGGATCTTGGCCTATTTTGGCTATGCCTATCTTATTGTTGCCGCCGTCTTTTACGCGAAAAAGGGAAGATAGTCTTTTGAGGAGACCAAGCTGGTTATGAGTCTTACCATTCAATACATCCTGATTTTATCCATTTATTTTGCTGGGATGTTGGCTCTAGGATTCTGGTTTAACAGACGGGTTAAGTCCGACAAAGATTATTTTATCGCCAAGGGGAAGCTCGGCTCGGCAACCGTAGGATTTTCGTTCTCAGCCACTCAGATGAGCGGCAGTACCTACATGGGAGCTGTGGGGACAGAGAAAATCCTGGGATACAATTTCACTCCGGCGGCCGTATCATCTGCCGCTGCACCCTGGTTTTCCTACATCCTGGTCGGTGATCGGATGAGGAAGGTGGCCAGCCGGATTAAGAGTGTGACCATCGCCGATATCTTCGAGGCCCGCTTCTACAGCCACGCCGCGAGCCTGACCGCGACGATCATCATGCTCATCGCCTTCATCCCGATGATCGCGGCTCAGTTGAAGGCGGCCGGCAACGTCTTCGAAGTTCTGATCGGGATGCCGTACTGGATGGGGCTTTTCGTTTTCGGCGGCATCGTGATCCTATACACGGTTCTCGGAGGTATGTTCGCTGTAGCCTGGACCGACCTTTTCCAGGGATTGATCATGATCATCGGGTTCGCCATCCTGGCTCCCGTGGCGGTGAAGGCAGCGGGAGGTTTTGCCGGCATGCATCAACAGTATGCCCAACTCAACCCGGGAGCTATATCCTTTCTCGGTAAAATGCCGGCCTTGTGGGTTGTTTCGGCCTTTATTGTCTGGGGCTTTTTCCAGATCGGAGGATCGCCTGCCTCTGTGACGAGGTTCTTGATTCCTGAAGATGACCGAACGCTAAGAGGGGCCTTGGTGTATTCGGTACTTTTTCAGAGTTTTATCTATCTCACTGCGACTTTAGTGGCGATTGCTGGAGGCGTTTTGCTGCCCACTATAGAGCGTCCGGACCTGACCGTGCCGACAATGGTCTCCATGCTTTTGCCGCCGATCATCGGGGGGATTATCATCGCGGCCGTTTTGGGAGCGATGATGTCGACTATAGACTCTATCCTTCTTCTGGCCGGCTCGCTGGTGGTCGAGAATATCTACATCAAGTTCATGGGAAAGGACATAGACAGCCGCAAGGGCTTAAAGATTGCCAGGTTAGTGACACTAGGAATCGGTCTTCTTGCTCTTTTTGTGGCCATCAAGCCGCCAGCAGCCATCTTGTGGATTGTCACTATGTCTTTCAGTTTGATGGCCTCGGCCTTTACCTTTCCCCTTCTTCTCGGAGTCTGGTGGCCGCGCACCACCAAAGAGGGCGGTGTCTCAGGAATGATCGGTGGCGCTTTAAGCTGTATCGTCTGGTATGTCCTCGGCTATATGAAGTATCAATCCTTTGACAACTGGATCGCAGGGATATGGCCGGCTATCTTCGGGGCAATGATTTCTTTAGGTCTGGTCGTCCTAGTGAGTAAAATGACTCCTCGATCTCCCCAGAAGGTGATGGAGATTTTCTTCGATGATATTTTGATAGGGGACAGTCGTAAGCGGTATTCTACTAATCCTGCTGGTGAGTCCGAGAGCAGAGATCCGGAAGGGCATGAATAAAACAGAAATGAATGCAATAGTATCGTGAGGATAGAGAATTGAACGAAGTAAAAATACTGTCTACGCCCGCCTCGATCGATCAAGAAAAAGCTCAAAGAATTGCCTTAAAAGGCCGTCGTGGTTTAATAGACAGATTCTCCCAGCTCTTCCAAAAATCATCCCGTGAGCAGGAAAGTATCTTGAGATCCGAACTCGTTTACTATCCTCTTTGGCTTATCGGAGCCGAAGTGAAGTTCCTTCGTCCGTTTTCGAATCTTCGTGTCTTTTATGCTTTTATTGGAATTGATGGCCATTTTGGCTCGGTTAGTCAGGCGGCAGGAAATCCAGAGGCCAAGGAAATCTTCGTGGATGGAAATCGAGTCGTCAAGTGTCAAGTTGCTAAGGAGGATGTCAAGAATATCTGTATCCGGTATTTAGAGAACACATATGGTTTCAAGTATAAAAAGGTTCCTGAGGTGAAGGTAATCGAGATCAAGCAGGTCTATATACCCAATTTAGTTTTTTCCTGCAAAAAAGGAGCTAAAGAATATTTCAGGGCAGTGGATGTAGAGACAGGTATGAGGAACTACATGTTGGATATCAAATTTAAGGAATTATCTTATTGTAGTGATGATCGGTTGATATATCCTTCGGCCTGAAGCGGGGAACCGACCGTTGGAAGGGGGAATGTAAGGTTTCCCTTCCCAGGCTGAATCAGGACGATCTGTTTAGGTTCATGTTCAGGGCGGTTAGAAAATCACGGACTGTTTTTCTCCCGAATCCGAAAATATCGAAGTACTGTTCTTTCTGAAGAATCCGGCAGCGGACACTAATTTTATCTCCCATATCTTCGATCATGATCGACAGACGAGGCGGTGCGCTCTGAAGGGTATGGCGGCCTCTTTCAGCCGCGATGAACCCGGTCTCTCGGTCGACACTGTCTATCGTGAAATCGATATCATCAAGGGCCCTGACAGAGGCGTTCCAGACTTCATCGAAGGTGCGGTCTTCATAGAAGGTCATGTCTGTGTTGACGGTTTGTTTGAGACAGGCCACCATGGATAAGACCAGGAGCATTGGTAGTAGCTTTTTCATGATTTCCTCCCTCATTACATAACTCACTCGGTTCATCTTCTAAGCATTATTTAATCAGCAATAATTGTGCCAATTTGATTATCAGGGGAAAAAGCTGTCTGGAGCACTATCCTTTGTCCTCTTTAGAAGACAGTAAATCAGTTGTTAGTATTCAGTTCTCAGTTAAAAATAAGACTCTATTCTTTTCTGACAACTGATAACTGGCAACTGATATCGTTTGAATTTTGCTGTAAATTCGACTAATATCGAATATTCGTCAATTAACAATATGCCTAAAGGATAAGGATGTATGAAGACTAAACTCTCTGTTAACGTCCTATTCATATTCCTGCTCATCTGGCAATTTCTGAGTGCAGATGAGGTCGAAGACATCATGAGATCGATAAAAGGCGGAGATCTATTCGAGATGGTTGACGTGCTAACCGCACCCGAGATGGAAGGACGGCTCTCAGGCCATAAAGGATACGATGAAGCCTCCAAATGGGTGGCCGCCCGATTCAAAATGTGGGGCCTGAAGCCTGTCTACGGGAATAGCTTTCTCCAGCTTTTCAAGTTGAGCTACAACGAGATGCGAGAGACAACATTTTCCCTTATCCTTCCCCCGAAGAGCAAAGAAGAGCAGCCCTGGACCGCCGAGATGAAAATCTACAAAGATTTCTGTCCCACACTCTACAGCGGCTTTGGTGAGGTAGAGGCCGAGGTGGTCTTTGTCGGCTTTGGCCTGACTGCTCCAGAACTCGGTTGGGATGATTACCGAGGCCTTGATGTCACAGGTAAGATTGTGGCCACTCTTCGCGGGACCCCTCGCATAAAAGACAAGGATTTCTCTGGATACACCGAGCGGAAGGTAAAGATTATAAATGCCAAGAAGCATGGAGCGGTTGGGATGATCTTCATCAGCAGTGCTGTCGTCTCGGGTTCCGGAATTTATATCGAGGGACTTCCGATGGTCATGGTGGGGAATGAGGTGGCCAAACAGCTTTTTTCACCTAAAGGCTATGATATGGACAGCCTTAGAGCCTTGCTCAGCGATGGACATCCGCTTTCGTTTTCAACAGGTGTTAAAGCCAGGATCAAACACGCCGGTGCTCATCACCCGCAATCCGCTACTTATAACGTGGTCGGTATGATCGAGGGCTCGGATCCTGTGCTCAAGGAAGAGTATATGATCTTCGGTGGCCATCTGGACCATCTCGGACCATGGCCCGTTATTCATCCTGGGGCCAATGATAATGCTTCTGGCTCTGCTGTCGTGATGGGACTGGCCCACGCCTTCTCCCGGCTTAAAAAGCGGCCAAGACGTTCGATCGTCTTTGTTCTGTTTGCGGCCGAAGAAGTCGGCCTTTTGGGAAGCACATACATGGCTGAAAACTTACCGGATTTTCCTTCCAAGCCGATCATGATGAGCAACCACGATGTCAATGGTAACGGAACTTCTCTTTATATTTCTGGCGGTCAAGACTATCCTGAGTTATTTGAGNNATTTGAGATTCTGCTCGAGGTTAACGAAAGATACAAAATGAATCAGAGTATCGAAGCCGGGGGTATCAGGGCCATGGGAGGGGGCAGCGATTATGCCTCTTTTGTAGAAAAAGGCATTCCGACCTACTCCACCTGGGTGCGTGGTGGAGGCTGGCGGGGTATAACCCATACAGCCGGTGATTCGATATACGTCATCACTCCCAAGATAATCGAGGACATCGTCCGGCTCTACTTCGCCGCCGGCTACGAGTTTTTGAATAAAGAATAAGATAATCTCTTTAAGGCTCAGGACAGGATGATAATTCTCGTCTACCCGAGATGCCTTCCGAAAAATTGACTTCTAATATTGCCTGTGATATATGCTGCTCAGCCGAGTAACACGTAAAAATCGTCTTGAATTCATAAAGGAGAAAAGCCATGGCGATGACAAAAATATCAAAAGAGCGCAAGGAAAAGCTGACAGCGCTGGCCAAACTCATGAGAACGCAGAATACGCGACAAATATACATAACACCAGAACTGATCGACTGCTTTGATGCCGTGATCACACCCAAGGAGAACGAATTTCTCCTCCGGATGGGAACAGAACCTCAGACTTTTGATCAGGTCGCCACATTGTCTGATTTGTCCGAGGATCAATTTCGTCCTTTCTTGGAGACCATGCTCAGAAAAGGCTTAATCTGGTCAGAATTCACAGATAAGAATGAAGAGCTTTACGTCCTGGCGCCGATTCTCGTCGGCTGGTTTGAGATGTATCTCTGTGATGGGCAAGAAACGCCGGAAAAACAGGAATTTGCCCGCCGCGTCGATAAATTCGTCAAATCCGGCAAGAAGATCAACGTTTTTCCTCTCAGGAATCTGCTCAATTACAAACACAAACGAAAATCCGTTCCCCATACCAGCATTGTTCTTCCTAAACCGGCAGGCGATAAAACCAAAACAATAGAAGTGCAAATCGATCAGAGTCTAAAATCATCAGATATGGAGGTCTACCCTGCCAAGGATGTCTACGAACTCATCGAAAAATACGGCGATGAGAATAAGATTGCTTTGGTTCACTGTTTCTGCCGATTTGTGCATAAGACCGTGGATGAACCTTGTCGATTCGAGATACCGATGGAATCTTGTGTCGCTCTAGGAGACATAATAGATTATGGTCTTAAATACGGAAAAGGACGTTTGATATCTAAAGAAGAGGCCATCGAAATCCTCAAAGATGTTGCGGAAAAGGGAGCGATACACCAGGTATTCCACGAGAAGGATGACATCAATCGTCCCGAATTTGCCATCTGCAACTGCTGTTGGGACTGTTGTGAGGTCATCGGAGCCTACAACAGGGGACTCATTCCATTGCGATTCAAATCGTATTACATCGGCCAGATTTCAAACGGCGAAGCATGTACCGGTTGTGGGACATGTATGAAGTATTGTCCTGTCAGGGCTACCTCAGTCGTCAACAAAAAATCTCAAATCGATGAGGAAAAATGCATCGGATGCGGACAGTGCGAGATAAAATGTCCCGAAGGTGTGATCACGCTCAGAGAAGAAGAACGCGAAGTTATCCTCCCGATGCTAAAAATGTCTGAAGCCAGAATTCAAACATAGATGCATTGTCCCTACCATAGAAGAAGCCATCGCTCATGCGGCCGATGAATCCCCCGAAAAAATTATCGTTTTCTTATTAATAAGGAATTTTTCAAATAATTAACAAATAGTCGATAGAACGCTTGACATTTATACGCGTTTAATCTATATCTATTCGATAGATACTATAGATATAGTATCATATTTGCGTACGAAAGATCAGGATTATTTAATTAATAAAAGACACTTTAACTTCTAAAGGGGTTGAAGATAACTAGCCATTGAGAATTATATCAAAACTATGGAGGCTAAAAATGTTATCGAAAGTTTTCAAGAATTTTTCGCTTTTGATGGTCTTGGCCGTTCTGCTTTTGGCTTGCGGAAGTGATGGAGAACAGCCAGTGAGCCAAGTAGGCGTGGAAGAAAAGGCTGCGGAAAAGACTGAAAAAAAGGAAGAGATGACACCTGCTGAACTTGGTCAGAAGATCGGAGATCTTTATGTCCAGGCTTTGTATGGAGTGACCGATTTGTTAAAGGACAAGCCGACGGTTTCTGAAGTAAGGCCTAAGGTTGAAGAGATGAAGGAGAATTACGTGAGAAAACTTGTTGAATTAGGTATGAAGCGGGAAAAGCTGGATTCCTCTGAAAAATCCTCGGTTGACATTCAGATCCGTCTAAAACTCAACGCTGCTAACAGTAAACCTTGGTATTCGACTTACAATGAGATCCAGCAGCATTATTTCCAAAATCGAGACTTCCATAAATTGGTTCTCAGCTTTAACATCATCGGACAGTATGCCAACTTTGATCTTTTGAAGAAGCAGGAGCCAGAGGAAGCCGCGAGGCTAGGAATCGAATAGATAAAGATCCAGAATGAAGGCCTTATACAGGCCTTAACATTAAGAGCAAGCCAGACATGAGGAAGGATGAAAACGAGTACCAAAATAGATAGACAAATCCACAATACGTGGACTTCCCAATCAAGTATCTCTGCTTGAACAGAGGTTATCGACGTAAGTAAATCCACTTGTTATGGAGTTAAGAAAAATGAAAAGAGGATTTTTTGTCAATATACTTATGTCTTTTTTTCTTGTGTTATCTTGGTGTGTAATAAAAGCAGATAGCTCCTCGTTGATAGTTACACTCCACGTCGAAATAGAACAGTCACACGAAGTCGAGGGTATTCCTCAATGGGAATGGTCTGGGAGTTATGTCCACGCCTTAGAAGTATCAGAGGAGGAAATCGAATTGTTCTGGAATAAGAGCCGATTTGTCCCCCGAAAGCAGGCATTCTCTGAGGCACAAGCCAGTGGGACCGATTTCTGCCGGACTGGGGAGCCATCAGAGGAATACACGATTCAATGGTCGAGCAGACTGAACTGGGATACGTTCAATGAACCAAAGCTTTTGATCTTGGAAAAGGGAAAAGAAGTATGGATTCTCTACGATCTTCCGAGGGCGGTTGAGATTAGACATCCTGGTGCCCCCCCTTGTGGTCCTGTAGGCGGAATAGACCCGAATTCAATCCAGGAAAGGAATTTTTTTATTGGGGATCTCGAAGAGGATGCTAAGCAACAAGATGATCATCCCGTTTATGTCTATGACGAGAACAGGTTTTCCGGCGGGTTTTTCCTGTTGGCTTTTCCTAGGGAAGATCTAAGGGCAGGGAAGAGAATAAACAAGACTATACTCTATCAAGGCCAATATAATAAGCTCCGCATTCAGGTTGAAATCGGATCATAATAGTAATCGAAGCTGGAATAGAGAACTTATATATGAAAAAAAATAAGTGGTCATCACACTCAGATGCATGGGAATGCTGAATTTTTCAGTGTAAAAGATTATTACATCTTAATTCCTGACTCTTTTTGAATTTGGGAATTCAACCCTGTCTCTTATCAAGAGGATTCATGGCATGAATTTTGCTGAAAGGTTTTGGGAATTATCATAACCTACAAAAAATAAACAAGAAATTTTGTGGAAATAAAACAGAATAAATCATGAACATAATATGTATCAGAGACTCCATACTCATCACAAGGATATGTATAACACTCCTTTTGAATATAAATTTGGGGAAGTTTATGTGGGATGACATTGAACTTTTTAAGGGTCATATTCGTATTCATAATAGTAGGAATGATGAAAACTATGACTCATCTTCATAAAAGGAGAGGTAAAATGAGAGTTAAATTCAAAATATTTGTTTTTATTCTGGCTTTGGTGTCCACCGCGTTCCTGTTTTACAGTTGCAGTGGTTCTTCCAATGCCCAGGATAAGAATGAAAAAGAGGAAGAAACCAAAATTCCAGTCGAGACGGCAAAAGTTACCCAGGGGTTGATAACGGCCTCCTACTCCGGTTCCAGCAGTTTAGAAGCCGAGGCGGAAGCATTGGTCGTAGCCAAGGTGAGCGGTGTTGTCGAGAAAATTTTGGTCGAAGAGGGCTACACAGTCAGAGCTGGACAGACATTAGCCAAACTGGATGATGAACAGTATCGGTTAGAGCTCAATCGGGCTAAATCTGTCTTGGAAAAACTGGAGAACGAATTCGAGCGGAACGAGTCTCTATTCAAGAATAAAATCGTCAGCCAGGAGGCCTACGATAAATCCAAGTCTGAATACCACACTCAGAAAGCCGCTTATGACTTGGCCAAGCTGAGGCTGAACTACACGGAAATAAAGGCACCGATAAGTGGCATTGTCACCAAAAGACTCGTCAAGGTGGGAAACATGGTCAAACAGGACGATCAGACGTTCCAGGTGACTGATTTCGATCCCTTGCTGGCCGTGCTCCATGTTCCTGAAAGAGAAATGAATAAACTGGAAAAGGGTTTGCCTGCTGACCTGACGGCTGACGCTGTTCCTGATACGGAATTTAAGGGAAAGATTTTACGAATAAGCCCGATTGTCGACGCGGGAACCGGAACCTTCAAGGTGACCGTGGAAGTTCGAGATAAAACGAGAAGGCTTAAACCGGGAATGTTTGCCAGAGTCCAGGTTGTTTATGATTCCCATGAAAACGCATTGCTCGTCCCGAAGAGCGCTATCCTCTCCGAGGATACAGACACATGGGCCTTTGTCATCACAGATGGCACAGTGAACAAGAAGAGAGTCAGCATCGGCTACAACAATTCGACACATGTTGAAGTCATTTCAGGACTCAGTCTCGATGACATTATCGTCACCACAGGTTTAAACAGCCTGAAAGACGGCTCCAAGATTAAAGTGATTGAACCATGAAAAAGATCATCGACGTTTCTGTAAGACGCCGCGTTACGGTGGCCATGTTCACCATCGCGGTACTGCTCTTCGGGTTTGTTTCCTTCACCCGCCTCAAAATCAATCTCCTTCCTGAACTTAGTTATCCCACGCTGACCATAAGAACAGAGTATGTGGGAGCAGCTCCGGCCGAGGTCGAAAACCTGATCACGAAACCCATCGAAGAAGTCGTCGGCATAGTCAAGAATGTCCAGAAAATAAGCTCTATTTCCCGCTCGGGTCAGTCCGATGTCATCCTCGAGTTTGTCTGGGGGATGGACATGGATTATGCCATTCTCGAGGTCAGGGAAAAACTGGATGCAATTGAGCTTCCCCTCGAGGTGAAAAGGCCGATCATCCTCCGGTTTGATCCTTCGTTGGATCCCATCATGCGCTTCGGTCTTTATAGAGAGATCGGAGAGGGTGCCGAGAAGGCCGTGGATGATTTTGACGAAGAGAACCTGAAAGACCTGAGACGATTTGCCGATGAACAGGTCAAAAAGGAATTGGAATCTGGTCTGGGGGTGGCCGCAGTTCGGATAAGCGGAGGCCTCGAGGACGAGGTCCAGGTCCTGATCGACCAGTTGAAGCTGGCCCAACTGAATTTATCCGTGGAATCGGTCGCCATGATTCTCGGCGCCGAGAATGTCAACCTCTCGGGAGGACGCCTCGAGGAGGGAACCCATCAGTTCTTGATTAGAACCCTCAACCAGTTTCAATCAGTCCAGGAGATGGGCGATGTCATCGTGGATTACAGAGATGAAATTCCCGTCTACCTGAAGGATATCGCCTCGGTCAGGCACAGCTACAAGGAACGCAAGGCCATCACCAGGATGAACGGGATGGAAGCCGTCGAGGTGGCCATATACAAGGAAGGCGATGCTAACACGGTCGCCGTCGCGCGCGAGGTGGAAAAGCATCTGGAACGAGTTCGGGACATCCTCCCATCAGATATGAAGCTGGTCAAAGTCTACGACCAGTCTGTCTTTATTCAACAGTCTGTCAACGAGGTCATTAATGCCGCCATCATCGGTGGTTTGTTGGCCATCATCATCCTTTATTTCTTCCTCCGGAATTTCTGGACGACCGTCATCATCTCCCTGTCCATACCGGTCTCGGTTATCGCTACGTTTAACCTGATGTATGGGGCCGACCTTTCTCTCAACATCATGTCGCTCGGAGGGATTGCGTTGGGGATCGGGATGCTGCTGGATAACTCGATCGTCGTGCTCGAGAACATCTCCCGTCATCGGGAGCTTGGGAAAGATATTAAAACGGCTGTGTTGGATGGGGCCAGTGAGGTGGGAACCGCTGTCACGGCCTCAACCCTGACGACGATCGCCGTCTTTTTTCCGTTGGTCTTTGTCAGAGGGATT
>JABAOF010003644.1_pt1 | contig 29561 bp, 38 predicted proteins | sample 7062171 | NCBI WGS metagenome assembly JABAOF01 (sample SAMN14538628, study PRJNA623070) | marine sediment metagenome | biome: marine biome [ENVO:00000428]; feature: marine pelagic biome [ENVO:01000023]; material: deep marine sediment [ENVO:00002113] | place: India: Gulf of Khambhat ...
GGGGGGGGGGGGTGGGGGGGGGGGGGGGGGGGGGGGGGGGGGGGGGGGGGGGGGGGGGGGTTGGGGGGGGGGGGGGGGGGGGGGGGGGGGGGATTAAGTTTTAATGCAAAAAAGGTGGGGGTTATTTTTTGCTTCTATACACTAGAGCAGCTACAACACCAATCACAGCGATTATTGCGAGTATTAATATGATAGCATAAAGGTATTCTAGCGGGATTCCTTCATATCCAATATCAGTTTCTGTTGAAATGAATACCGGCGTGTAATCATAGCTATAACCAATTCCGCAATCTACAGTTAATGGATTGTCGGGAATTATGGTTGTTCCTTCATCTCCAGTAACTCCAGTGCCAGAAGCGATCCAGTGTTCAAATTTTTGGTTCTCATTAGGCGTAGCAGTTAGAGTTATCGATTGACCTTCAGTAAAAGTGTAAGTGCCGGCTCCCGGATCTGTGACTCCACCTGCAGATTCTCTGATTACGACAATGGCATCAGCTCTCTCAGATCCGATAGGTGTGGTTGAAATGAACACTGCTTTATATTCGAATGTGTACCCGTATCCGCAGATAACATTCAACGGATTCTGAGTAGCTACAAGGCTGTCATAGGTTGATGGCACTTCTATTCTCGGTGGAACGTAAATTTGTTCTCCAGCGACTGTTTGATCAGGAACGTATAAAGGAGCTCTACTATGTCCGGGTATATAACCTCCAGTTATTTGCCAAAAGAGAAATCTGTAGCCCTCGTCTGGGATGGCGGTCAATCTAATCAGCGTATTGTTCCAGTAGTAGTGTGTTCCCGGTGGTGGAGTGGTTGTTCCTCCTGAACTGGCAGACATTATCACTTCTGCTTGTCCCTGAGTTATAGTGGGAAATACAGGTCCTGGCAAAATAACTTCTTCGTCTTGTCCAAATACGCCAAAGCTAAGCGATGATAGAAGCAACGAAGCCAGCAGAATCAATAGACATATTGTCAGAAAAGAAGACAAAAATCCTTTATTTATGGCAGAAACCATGCTTTACCTTCTTCCTAAAGTTCTTACATTTTCTTAGTTCTCTTGAATATAAAACTCTATGTGACTGCATTGACACAATAACAATATGGATTGTCAGCGTAGCCCTTATTTTTTAGATATTTCTCAAGAACGTAACAGTATGAGTACATTATTCTACTTGGATTTGAAATTAAACATTCTACTTAGAAATAACGACCAATTAAAAAAATAGATCCAACTATTTGACTATGGCTGAAATCCAATATCAAAGCTGTCTCAATTCTTAATTCTGAGCATAGATAATCCTAAACCTAAAAGGGGAATTGCCCAAATCTCAGATAACATCAAGAAGCTTTCCAACCCTATAGCATATGAATACGCAACAAAAATTGCATAATGTACTCCAATTAGAATGAAACTTATTGCAATCCTTCTTAATGCAGAACTGAAATTCTGCTTAGCCAAAGCATAAGCTCCCAGAACAGCAAAAAACAGTGCTAATGACATCAACAAAATTGCATTTAATGCTCCAATACTTCTGATTCCAGACAGGAAAAAGGATAAGCCTTCAGTGCTTATCATGTCAATCCATTTAACTACAGAGTTAACCCATAAGGCTGCAATATAACCTACAAAAGTAACACATGCCCAAACCCATGACTTGAAGCCTTCAGTTGCTCCTCTATATTTGTAAACTTTTTTTCCTAAAATTATCATAAATGGTGCCGTGAAAAGAACCATGAGAAGATAGTCAACACCTAAAAGCACCAAGCTCACATTCTGAATAAAGTCATTTCCAATGCCAATTAAAAATAATCCTGATGGCAAAAGCAATAGGTAGTATATGCTTTCTAAAAAAAGGGAAGTGGAGATCCATTTTTTAATGTCCAATACTGTCTTGGTTTTTTTGATCAATAAAATTAAGGTTGCAATTGCTATGATTACTGCAGCAAGATGGAAGAACATGCCAATGGATCCTCCCATTTCCATTATGAAAAACATGATTCCAAAGTTTTGGACTAGAATACTCCATGGTATACCATTCATTCCAAAGAAGCGTTCAATTCCTCCAGGAATCCAATAAATGATCCAAAGCAGTAATGAACATAAGGTTATGAGAATCCAAAGTTTTACATTTTTAGAAAAAGTCAATGCTTCTTCTCCATCTGAGCAAACTTCAATTGTAGTTCAAATTATTTTTATGCTTGCTATTATTTGTTGTCATTTTTGGGTTCCAATTTGTTTTAGTGACTAACTTGCCAGAGCAGCTTAATAATGACCATTAAAACAAAATTCTGGAAGGACTAGAAAACAAATGTTAAGTATAGTTTAGTCAATCAAAATAATTGCTTAACTGGCGTGATTCTGTTGCCTTTGAATAGAAGCTCTCTTAGACGCAAAGCACTCTTGCTTGTTTGGGTAGGTGAGGTTTGGAATGTGCTTGAAGCAGCAGTTGCTTTGTGGTTAGCTTGGATTGCTAGTAGTGTTGCTTTGCTTGCTTTTGGTTTAGATAGTATAATTGAGCTATTTGCCGGGGCTGTTCTGATTTGGAGATTCAGCAAGGAAGTTTCTGATGAAAGCTTAACAGAAAGGAAAGCTCTAAGGCTTGTTGGAATTACTTTCTTTCTCCTTTCTGTTTTCATTGTTTTTCAGTCAACAACAACTTTGTTAGGTTACTTTAACCAGCCAAAGGAAAGTTTCACTGGAATTCTTATTACTATCTCAAGTGCTGTTCTTATGACAATTCTTTTTGTTTTTAAGAAGAATATTGCTGGAAAGTTGGGGTCAAGGGCTTTGAGGGCTGAAGCCTATGAGAGTTTATTCTGTGACATTCAGGACCTTATTATTATTGCTGGCTTGGGATTGAATATTGTTTTTGGTTGGTGGTGGGCTGACCCAGTTATGGCGATGGCACTTGTTCCTCTTCTTATCAAAGAAGGGCTTGAAGCTTTCAGAGATAAAGAGAACTGAAGCAAAAAATGTGCCAATATCAGTTTTGGAGATTAGAGAAAACTTTACTAAAAAACAACAACCTAGTTTAATAGAGTGCTGTCTGTTTGAAGGTCATGGATAATAGAGCTAAAACCATTGCTTTCATTGCTATAATGGTAGCTCTTTCGAACATTTTATCAACACCACCTTTTGTAATTCCTGTTATTATTGGAACTTTAAATTCAAACATCCACCTTACCCAAGTACCCATTCTAATCAGCGGAATATTAGCAGGACCATGGGTCGGACTAATAACTGGCGCTCTAGGAGGATTATACATGAGTTTTTCAACCGAAATCCCATTTGTTATTGGTGGATTAGCAATTTTGGGTATAGCCTCTGGAATTCTAGCTAATAAAAGGAAGATCAAGCCTATTTTCTCAGGTATTTTGGCTTGGTCAATACAAGCACCTTATGTGTTCTTTACTGACTACTTCTGGTTCACCTATTCTAGAGCACTGCCTCCTCCAATAGCTTTGACCACAGTCATAGTGGTTTTGTCAAAACTATCAATTGAAGCTCTCATAGCTTCTGGCTTAGCTGCTGTCATAGTTTCCTATGTCAAGCGTCATTTGGTTGGTTGGATAAAATTCTAATGCCCCCAAGAATCACAATGGCACGCAGGGTGAAGAAGCGGAGCAAAAAGGAGAAGACATGACTGCAAGCGCAGTACTTGCAGTGACATCCATTGTTGTCTTTCTGGGTTTGCTATTATACTTCATTAAAAGAAGATAATTCTAAACCCTTGACCAGCAGAGGTGGTATAAAAAGACCATTAAAGATAAATTCGGAGTGGTTTAAGGAAATAATTTTATTATGGTTAATGTTCGTGGCAGAAACAAAATGCTTATAATTGAAAGAAACAATATTTTTTGTGAGAAGCTTTTGAGAGGGGGTGATGTGTAGTGAAGTGTGGCCTTTGTGGTGGCGAAGTTAAGGAGCAACCTAAAATTACTGCTGAAGGAAAATGTTCGGTTTGTGGAGCAAAACTGGCTGTTGCTAAATAGAATAAACTATTTTAAGAAAAGTTAGGTTGAGTTCTAGAATAACACTTTTGCTGAGATTGACAAAAGGAATTAGTTTTTCTAAACACTGAAAAAAGGCAAGTTTGCTGAAATTAAATTAATTCTATTTTTCTTCTTTTTTATTTGCAGCTTTTAGAATCTAAGATTAGTTTTGGAGTTTCTAGAAAACTTTGCGATTTTTGTTTAGTTAATGTTTTTTGTGTTGAGGAATCTTTGCGAAAATGCTTTTACCACTGGAATAAATTAGTTTTTTTGGGGTTGTTTTGAAGAAAACAGGAATAGCAATTGCTCTGATATTCATATTAGTAATCTTGATAAATTTTGGGATATACTCTTTTGATGAAGCAGCTTGCAGTGGAACTCTCATAGTCACTGTTAATTCACCACAAGACAAAGTTTACACTTCCCACAATGTTGTTATTTCCATTTCAGCAAGTGATCCAGCTAAGCTAACTGGACCAGAGGCTATTGCCTACAGTCTGGATGGAGGGCCTCAAATAATAATTGCCACTGCATTATTGGGGATGCACAATCTTAATGGAAGTACAGTTTTGTCTATGTCCAATGGAAGGCATGAAATTGTGGGTATTGGAATTACATGGTTTAATGGAACAACAGATGGAATATTTTTTTCAAAGCCAGTTTGCTTCACAGTAGACTCTCCTATTGATTATGTTCCAACTCCTACGCCAATGCCTCATGAAACACCTCAACCATCAGAGCAGGAAGTAATCCTAGGTGTAATTTTCATGTTGCTAATAATAGGTTGTAGTTTGGTCTTACTTGTTTATCTCATGAAAAGAAAATAATCCCAAAAACACCTCAATAACTAGTTTTGGAGCGTAGAGAAAACTTTACTAAAAAACATTCATTTCCAAAAGTTCATTGGATTGTCCTACTCTCACTGTTTTTGCTTCACATCTTAAGCATCCTCGATGCCTAATCATTTGACAATGTTGTTCCATTCCAAAATACAATTTCCCTGTATTTTTTAAACACTGAAGGAGAAGCCGTTTCATATATTATGTCCAACTGTGAATTGTAGGTTTCTAGTAGGCTGTTTGCCTGGTTCCATATGATGGGTGACAATTCATCTGGATCCCACAATCCCCATATGCTGTCATCTGGTCCTCTAAAACCGAATCCATAGTCTCTGGGAAGAACATAAGCAATATCAACATTTTGTTTTGGCTGAGGATTTTCTTGAGCGTAATTCCAGAAGTTTTGCATTGAATCAAGGTGTCCTTGGGTTAAGAGGCCATATTCAGTTTGATTGGTTGGAAAATTGAAAACAAGAATATATTTAGCTTCATTATTGTAGGCTAAAACCATATCATTGTAAAGTTCCTCCGGATTTTCTATGTAGGGTGGCTGTCCATAGGTCCAGGTTATTATTGCTCCCCAATCGCTATTGTGAGCTGTTGCTGCTCCTCGGCAAAGAGCAATCTGCAGTTGTCTAGTATTATTCCACCCAAAATGGGCAAAAACCACGTTATAACATGCTAAATAATCATGCCAAAACAAAGCGTAATCAGAAGTAACGACATCAAAAGTGCCATAATCATAAAAATTTCCAAATAAAAACATTAGTCCTTCTTCTGCAACAACTTTAAGATATTTAGAGGCTGCATCGCTGTTGTTTTGGGCTTCATCTACCGGTCTATGAAAAAACTTGTCAATTTGTTTTCCTCCTGGCTCATCAAAAGTATATACTCCCAAGAAGTACTTGCCCCATCTTTCCTCTGCAACTTGGAAAAAATCAGGGTCGTCAACATAGTCCATGGGTCCCATAAATGGAATGAAAAATATTTCTCTAGCTTTCAAATAGTCAAAAACTGGATAAAGTTTTGTTGAATTCTTAGTTATGCTTAGATCACTTACTATTATTAAGTTGACGTATTCTTCAACTTCATCGACAAAGTCTAATAGTTCATCTACGTTTCGATGTCCAGCCATAACCCCCACAAAAACTTCGCTTTTATCAGAATTGATGATAGTGAAAATGATGGCTGAAGCAACCAATATCAAAGTAATTAGTAGAACCACATAGATTTTTTTGGCGATGCCTCTTCTAGCTAATTTTGAGCCTAACAATTTTGGTTGAACAAGAACTCTTCGAATTGAAACCATAGTTATCTCTATTCAACTCATTACATTAAATAGCTTTTCAATAAATCAATATGATTTAACCTCATCATGACATGGTTTTAGAGCATAGAGAAAACTTTGCTAAGAATATAAGAAATCATTGAATAATTCCCAAATGTTCGATTAAAATCCTAACTCCAATAGATATTAGAATTATTCCACCAATTACACCAATTTTCTCGAAGTAATTTCCCATCTTCCTGCCTATGTATACCCCTATAAATGATAGAAGGAATGTTATGATTCCGATTATGATTGCTGGTTCTGTTATTGATGTTTCTAGAAAGGATAAACTTAGACCAACTGCTAGAGCATCTATACTTGTTGCAATGGATAATATTACTAATACTTTTAGACTAGAAGAACTGGCTATCTTTCTGGAACCTAAAGTTAATGATTCATATATCATTCTTATTCCGACCAAGGCTAAGAGTCCAAATGCTATCCAATGGTCAAAACCTGAGATTAAATTCATGATGCTTAGTCCTGCTAGCCATCCCATTATTGGCATTATGGCCTGAAATGCTCCAAAGAAGAACCCTGTTTTTAGTGCTTCAATTGCCATCCTGTTTTTAGTGCTTGTGAATCCTCTTGTTATGGAAACTGAGAAAGAGTCTATAGCTAGGGCAACAGCAATTAGGATTATGGTTATGTCCATTTCAACATCATTCAGTGAACCCACCAAGATGAAATGGAGGAAAAAAATGTTTCTGAAGGTTAACTATTCTTTTTTGGAATAAACTCGTAGTTTTCTATTATTACACATTACTCATTGCTGAACATTTGCTTGAGACATTTTCAACGAAAAAGAGTTGTGGAGCTTTTGAAAAACTTTGAAAATGACAATACATATTTAGTTGCATCTACTATGGATTAAGAGGGTTTTCTTTGAAATTAGGAACCATCTTGATTTGTTTTCTCCTAGCTAGTGCAGCCTTTTCACTTTGTGCTTTTGTTACTGATGTGCAGGGTATTGTGCCTGATATTCAAGAAGTAGTTTTTTGGGATAATGGTGAAGATACAATGTTGAATGTTACTTTTTATCATACTCCTGTGACTACTTTTCACTATGTAGATGAAGTTGAAGTGGATATTGATGGAGCAATTACTAGTTATCCTGTAACTCAGTCTTCAGTAACATTTACTGCTCAAATCAATTTAGGACAAATAAGTGGAAATCCACCTGCAAGAACTAGAGTGCATTGTACTATTGATGGATGGAGTTCTTGGTCTAATCAACAAACTATTCCAGAGTTATCTTCTTGGATAACAATTCCGCTCCTCTTGATTGGTACTACAGCAGTGATTATTGCTAGGAAGAAATTCTTCAAAAAAGAATCATAAAAGGGGAATCAGTGAATAACTAGCTATCTATCCAAAGGTTTTTAATGAAAAATTATTATACTTTAGAAGGAGCAGAGTATGTCAGGGATTTTTACTCCAAATTCAGCACTTATTACAGATGTCAATTTGTTGTTTCAGATAATCTCTTTTCTGATAATAGTTGCGTCGATTGGATACAAATTGAAGAAGAATTTTAAGGTTCATGGTACGTTGATGGGTTTAGGGCTCATTTTGCATTTGGTATTTTTTGTTGTTGCTATGTGGCCATCTTTTTCAGGTGCAATTAATTTTTTTACTACTTCAACTTCTTTGCTAGGAGTCCAAGCTATGTGGATTCATGCTATACCTGGATTGGTAACACTGGTTTTGGGATTTTATATTGTGGTATCCTGGATTTTGAATGTTTCAAACATTTCTAGCTGTTTCAAGAAGAAGAGAATAATGGATGTGGTCTTGATTTCCTGGTTAGTATCATTGATATTTGGAATTGTCACATACCTTGATTTTTACTTGTAATTGCAATTCCTATCTATTAGTTTTGGAGCCTAGAAAAAACTTTGTTAAGAAGATCATATGGAAAAGGCATGATGAAAACCAATAATTATAATCCTAACATTAAAAAGCCACTAATTTTATGGTACCTTTGTGATTTAATTTGTTTGAGGAGAAAGACCTAGAAAAAGTACTAGCAGACAGAAATATTGACCTTGATTTGGCTCTTATTGCTGCTGATAGAGTTTCAGATTTTTTGGATAAAAACTTGGAAAAACCGTTTGAGCGTTACATGGTGGCTAGACTTTTGTCCATTTTGTATGAAGAAACATTAGATTTTTCTTTGGGATTAGATTTTGAGGCTGAGATTAGAAATCTGGCCAGACAAAAGCCAAAGGAATCAGATGCAAAGTAGCAAAATACAATAACTTTTTTTGTTATATTAAATTCAGGTCTTCTAGAATGATATTTATGACAAAATATGCTTTATGTGCCCTATTCTAAGTCAATAAGCGATAATATGCTCTATTTTCACTCTTAAAACACACAAATGTAGCCTATAAACAGTTTTTCTAGCTTCTTTCTAGCATGTGCTTGCAAGGCTATATTATGAAGTAAACAATGAAAGCAGATATGACTATGCTTGTTAGTGAGACAATCAATAGATAAAACCAGTGAGCTTCTGCCTTTCTAATGTTTAATGTTCCGCCAGCCATTGTGATTAAACCTAGTACTAAAAGCACAATTAGGGGATTAAGTAGCAAATATGACAAACTCATCTGATTAAGAATGGCAAATATACCAAAGAAGAAGGGCAATAATTCAGCTATTCCAACTGCAACTAAGATTTTCCCTATGATGTCCCTGTGGCTGTTATACTTTAGGGATAATGGTGTGCTTGTTATGAAGGTGATTGCTAGAATTGCAATAATGGAAAAGTAAATCTGAAGTGTGTACTGGTCTAACGTTTTGGGAACATAGGATATGGGATTAAGCAGCATGCCACTAGCTAATACTGTTTTGCAATGGTTAAGAGATTTTCCTTTGTATCAAAGTTTTCTTAAGCACAAAGCAACTAGAAATTATAACGTGTGGCGAGTGTTATGCTAAAAGACTTAGCTATAGAAATAGCTGTTTCAGCTAGCTGGGGTTTTTGTGGTCTTGACCAGTAGAAGTGGTATTTAAGTACCATTAAAACAAATTTCTGGAAGATCTAGAAAACTTTAAAAAAATGAAACAGAAAGAACAAGATTCTAGGGTATTCTTATCTAAATATTAATTTTATCTTTGTGCTAGACCAAACATATTTCCGTCAGGATCAAAAAGTGCTGCTAGCATATCTCCCCAGGGTTTTATTGTAGGGGGATATTTCACTTGGGCTCCTAACTCTTTAAACCGATTGAAGGTCTCTTTTATGTTGTCTACTCTAAACCACAAAGAAATGGCACCTCTCTGATTATTTTGTTCTTTGTCTATCTTGTCAAAGCCTAGGTAATTGTTTTGTAGTTGGAATCCTAGGTGATTGTTCCCTTGAGATTTTGGGTTTTGAAGCTGTAAACCTGACTTGTAGAATTCTGCTAATTTTTTCATTCTTCTTGTGCATATGATTACGGTATCAAGTTTTGCATTTGTTTCATTCTCACTCATAAGCCATCGCTAGAAATATTGTTTATTATTACTATTAGATTCCTATCATGTTGTTTTTATCTTCAATTTCAAGCACTGTTTGGACTATCTGTTTTTGGTCTTTTGGAAAACTTAGCCAAGAAACCTTGATAAAAACTCCTTTTAGGATGAAACAAGTTAGCTTCAATTCATGCTCTAATGAAAAGAGCATTAACAGTAAAACTGCTACTAGCCATCTTTATTTCATTAATTACTGGAATGCAAACTATCGAAGTAGCAAATGCTAATTTTTTTTAGGTGATGCCTTCATAATATCTTCCCCAATTTCTGAAATGGTTTATGCAAACACTTCTATGCCCCTAAAAATAGTGGCTAGTATTGCTAATCCCACTCCGGAGGTTGTGAGCAAGACTTACTGTCTTGATGAAAACTACAATGTGACTTTTACTGATTTGAGAAAGACTCTTCGTGAGCTAGGTCATATTGATGGTTCTACGAAGCTTGACAAAGACTTTTCTATAAAATTTTATTTTATATATAATACCTTTTTAATGGTCATAGATTTGTTGTGTTTGAGGCTTAAGACTGATGGTTAATGAGAAGGTTTTGGGAGCGACAAGTTTGTGTTTAGTTTTATTAATGGTAATTGGTGTTTGGCTGATTTCGTCATTAGCTAATCCTCCTGTGCTCAGAAAGAACTTGATTTCACAGTTCGTGGTTCTAATGAGTGTCTTAGGTTTTTAACCAGAGATTTTGGTGTTGTTTATGTTCCTTTTAATACTGGACCCAATGAACAATGGAGGCTTGTAGTTGAATGCACTGAGATTGCACCTCCTAATAATTGGGTAGATCTGTACTTCTATGAGGGTTACTGGGATGAAGGTTTCGACAATAAATGTTATTCTGAGGATATTTACTCTATTTTGGATGGTGTTGAAAGTTTAGACTTTAAGCTTAGTTTAGATAATCCTTATTCACAGGTTTTTGGTGGAGTAGAGTCTGCTAGTTACACTTTGTTTTTTATTTTTCCTCCTGGTGGTTATAGCTCGTTTCATGTTACTCTTAGCAGACTATCTTAGGTTGATTTTGTCTCTAAATTGCAGTTTTAGAGCGTAGAGAAAACTTTGCAGAATAATGCACTGTTCGAAGGGATTCACATGTAATAATTTTTAATTTTCTATTTGTTATATTTGAACTTGGGTCTAAAGATATTGAAGAAAAATTTTGTTATTTTGAGTATTTTAATTTTAGCTATAACATTTGCTACCTTAGTTTTAGTTTTTGTTAATGACGCAAATTATCCGAGTAAAACCAAACATGATACTCTTAGGTGGATTGTGATTGTAGATTCTCATGAAGACATTATTGCTGTTGAAACTAGTAGTCGAGAAGTGTGGGATACTTTGAAAGCTCTTTACCTGAATCAAACTGAAATGTGGATTGGTGGTATAGTTGAAGAATATAATAATTATTGGGGTTTTAGGTTCAGACCGGATAGTATTGTTGTTGCTGAGATTACTATTGAGGGGGCTCAGTCTAATATTCAGGGAATTGGTGGAGATTTAAATTATTGGCTTAATGTGTGGTCTAAGCAGGTTTATGTTTTGGCTACAGTTTCTGAGTTGCATGAATAGGCTTTTCATTATGCGCGTGATCTGACAACATTCTGTATTGTTAAAGGGAATTAAAGCTGAAATCGAAAATAGAAAAACAGAGTCAGGAAAATAAGCTACTTTCCATCTTAACAGTAATATCTAGTCATAGGCTTCTTGGAATATTTGAATTCTAAGTTTAAAATCTATAAGACAAGTGATAACACTTATAAGAGAAGCTAATGGAGTGCTTTGAGTTTAAGAGTGAACAACAATGTCGAAAAGCAAAAAAGCTAAGATTGAGGGACTGGAAAAGCACAGACAGATGCGTAGAGAAAAGAAACTGAAACTGAAAGAAAGAAAACAGGTGTCATTGCCTAGGAAGCATTTGAGAGGCAAAAGATGAAATTACACCAGTATATTCTCAAGTTTTCTGCTTCAATTGAACTCTTTTTCACTAGCTTCTTTTTATCTTCAGTTTTCAAAAAGCACATTCCAAGTATATAATAGTCACAATAGATCCATTCTGAAGAGTATAGAAACTTGATGTTTATCCCAAATCTTTAACTAAGAATTCCAATTTTTAAAATATTGACTGGAGAGTGGATCCTATGAAGCCAGTTAAAAATCCAAGAGTTAAGATCTGCTGTATTGCCAGCATTGAGGAAGCATGGCTTGCTATTAAATATGGAGCATCAGCTTTGGGTTTGGTTTCTGAAATGCCCAGTGGTCCTGGTCCAATTCCAGAAGAGCTTATTGCCAAGATTGCTAGGGTTATTCCGCCTTCTGTTTCATCTTTTCTATTGACTTCAAAGCAGAATCCTTTAGAAATTATTAAGCAACATGAAAGATGTAGAACTAGTGTTATTCAGTTGGTTGATAGATTAAAAATTAGTGATTATGAGGTGCTAAGGAATGCTTTGCCTGGTATAAGATTGGTGCAAGTTGTTCATGTTATAGATGAAAAATCTGTTGATGAAGCTGAGAGTGTTGCATCTTATGTAGATGCAATTTTGTTAGATTCTGGTAATCCAGATTTGGCTGTGAAAGAGCTTGGGGGAACTGGGAGAAAGCATAACTGGTTTTTTAGCAAACAAATAAGAGAGATGGTGATGGTTCCAGTTTTTCTAGCTGGGGGGCTTAACTCTGATAATGTTCTGGAAGGTTTAAGGCAGGTTGAGCCTTTTGGTGTGGATGTTTGTAGTAGTGTGAGGACTAAAAATAGACTAGATGAATGTAAACTCTCATCCTTCTTTGAGGCAATTAACTCTTTAAGTTAGTTTTATCAATAATTGATGTAATCCAAAAGATTCTTTGTTGCTTTTGGAAACTTAAATTACTCTACCCAAGAAACTTTGGCGTCTGGGAGATTAAGATATGTATTTCTATACATCAGGTTTTTGTTTGTCAATAATTCTTGAGTCAAGAAATCTTTACAAAAAATGATTTATTCAATAAAGCCAGAAGTTATTGTGAGCTGAAGGGCTCTGGATTAGAATAATGATATTTCCCCTCTTGAAAAATGTCATTTTCTTTTCTCCTTTAGTTAGTTTTGTTCCAGAGCCCCAGCAAACCTAATAACGGTACTTCATTGAATAGCAGTTTTGGAGCGCAAGGAAAACTTTGCTAAAAAGATACAATAGAAAATTCAATCTACTGGAGAAGAAATTTCATGAAAACAAAGGTTGCTAAGATAAAACTCAATAGATTTAGATTCTTTTTTGGCTTCAGAGTATTAGGAGAGTTGTGGTTACTTAAACTGGAAAAGTTGTATGTCTTCTGAGACTCATATCTAAACGCGCCATGTCCCAACATTATCCATGGTGCCAACAGAATCAAACCTTGCAAAATAGTGTAAAGCATTTGATCTCCAGTTAATTGATAGATAAAAGTAAAAATGTAGTTCTTGCTCATTTCAATAATAAAGGCAAAAGTCATTTCTGTCTTAAGACTCCTAATAAATTTGTGTGCATTATTGCCTATTCCTCTAAGATCTATCCGGCTCATTATTCACTACAACTACTGAGACATTAACGTTAAATTGAAAATCTAAACTGAGAAGCTTTTCTATCGACAAAATCCTTTCAGTTCAACTATGCTACCTTTTAGCTAATTAAATACCACTCGCTTTGTTTTTTGCCTCTCAATCTAAGTTTAATCTGGTTCCTTGGAGTGCTTTCTAGGGATTTAATGACTACTCATACAAAATCAGGGAGCCTAGAGAAAACTTTGATTTAAAATTCTCCAGTTTATACGCTTAGAAGCCCTAGTAGTTTTGTTAAACCACGTTGTGGGTGTTGTGATGCAGTCACAATTGTTTATGAAGTTATTTGTGGTTGCTAATTCTATAATGACAACTGTTTCTAATTTCAAAGAAATTCTCGCTTTTCACTGTGCTATAAAGAATATTGACTTCAAATGTGGAGAACAATCGCCAAAAATCAGTTTAATTGACCGTCAGAAAGATGGGTATGTTATTGCAATCAAGAAAAGGTGTTGTCTAAGATGCATCAGGGACTTTTTAAAAAGCAAGAATCTCTCTGTTAGTGAAGATGAGAATTACTTGTTCATTAGAACTAAATAAATTATTTTTGAATACAAATTCAGAAAGCGTAGAGAAAACTTTGTTGAAAAGACATGATAGAAAACTTATTGTGGGAAATTGCCTTTTTTTATGTTTAAGAGTGAGTCACTCATTGTCTAAGCAGAAAACTAGCAAGAGGCAAAAACAAGAGGTTGTGCAGAAAAAAAAGAAAGTTGACAGCAAAAACATCGAGAAGATTTCACAAAGACTGGATGAGTTAAGAAAGAAAGGCAAGAATATTGATGTTGCAGTTTGTCCTTTTTGTAAAAGTCCAAATTTGCGTAGGGTTAAGTCTACTTGTGGTGATATGACCGGTCATTTAGGTTGGTTGCCGGTAAAGTATGAGTGTTTGGATTGCGGGTGGAGAGGGAGATTGGAGATTTATGCAACGAATAGGAAACAGAATTGGAGAGAAGTTGCCATAATTGCTGAGGCAAGAGATTTAGAAGTAGGGAATAAGACAAAGAAAAACGAATAGTTTAGCAAGTTGCTTTTGTCTCTTGAACAATCTTGAATTGTCTGGAAAACTCTGCTCTTTTGCTTTAGTTTCTAAAAAAGTGCACGTTCAAAACAACATTTTTATTTCGCTTTAGCAATCTCTGTTGACGGGAAAATAGGGAGGGGTCATTTTGGCTCACCTCCTCTTGGTTCCTCTCTATTTTCCCACCTTAATCTTATCTTTTTGTGCAACTTTCTACTTGTTTCATTATAATTTCTGTTTAATATGTGAAGTTGACCAATTCTCTGATATAGAAATCGTTCAGTCTTTTTGCTAATAAGTCTGAGTGAGTAACAAACCTCCGTCATTATTCAACTCCATTCTCTGACAGTTTTGGAGCATCTCAAAGGCTTTGCTAGGAAAAATGGGTGTAGTTAAAGTTTGATTTGAAGCGACACTGAAAAATACTGCGTGTGACATAGTTATTATCAGGAAATTTTAATGTCCCTAGCTTTTGTGTGTATAACAACTGATCCGGCATCAATGGTGGAAGTGGCGAAAGCGTTAAAGAGTGTTGAAGGAGTTTTAGAGGCTGAAATTATCTATGGAATCTATGATATTATTGTGAAGGTTGAAGCGAACTCTGTTGAAGGTCTTAAAAGGATAATTACTCAGTACATCAGGAAAATTGAGAATGTGGCTACAACAACGACAATGATTGTTGAAAAAGCATAGTAGGTTGAATAGGGTTAGGTTTTAGTTTGCCTATTATTGTTGAAATGTTTGTTAAGTAAAAAATTGGAGCGAGAACAATACTATTATTTTTCCTCTGATTTGGGTATGCCAATCCATCTTGGGGTTTTGTTCTTGTATTTTAGATAGTCATCTTCGTACCTGTAAAGGCAATAGCGTTCTTCAGATGGCAAAATTGCGTTCAGCATGATTATCAAAACTACGGTTAATAGGATATACAACAAAGAAGTGCAAGTTACTGCTATGCTAATTTGCATTAGAATCATACCAAGGTATGCAGGGTTTCTTGTAAAACGATAGAGCCCTTTGGTGATAACCTTGTCTTTAGGACTAGTAGAAAAATTTAAAATTGCAGTAATGGTGAAAATTATTCCAAACAGAAAGATAATTAGACCACTGTAAAGCCATATTGTGTCGAGTTTTAGAGGCAAAAAAATGGCGTAAACCCAAGAAATGAGCATAGGTAAAAAAACTGCGTTTACTATTCTGTTTTCTTCTATAGTTAGCTGGAAATCTCTTTCCTTTCCTGATTCTCTAGAGGCTGTTGCTCCCATATCAGAGAATAAAACGATTAGCATAGGAATGACAAGAATCCAAGCGTTCCATAAACCTATCTCAAAAGCTGGTAAAAGCGACAAGGTTTCCCTCTTAAAGTTGTCATTACTAAATATCTAACATTTTTGGTTTGGATCGTCCAAAGTATTGTGAAATGTGGTTTAGAGAAAACTTTGAAAATTGATAGACAAGCTTATGTTAATGTCATATTCAACTACTGATAGAATGCTTTCGTTAAAGATTAGGCCTGCAACAACTAATGATATTTCATCAATTGTAGAAATCAGGCTATAGCATTAGCAGATCAGGAAGTCTCTGGTTTTGTTGTCTCAGGTGCCAATCTCTATTCGTCAGTTGAAAAGCTTCGCATAGTATGGAATAGAGAGAATAGATTGGCAGGAGGCTTTGAGGTTTTTGTGGCTGAATGTAGAGACAAAGTTGTTGGTTTCATTGTTTACAATATGGAAGATTGTGATGATAATATAGATAATATCGTTGTAGCTAGGGACGAACAAGGAAAGGGTATTGGCAAAGCTCTTGTTGAGTATGTGGAAGAACTGGCCAAATCGAGAGGTTTTCATGTTCTGAAAACAAATACAACAGAGAATGCTAAGGGTGTTCCTTGGAAGGCATATGGGTTCTGGAAGAAATTGGGTTATGAAGATACTGGCGAAAGAGTAACTACTGAATATAATTTCAAGGTGATTCCTTTAATTAAGAACTTGAAATAATTGCTATTTCAAAAGGGGTTACTAAAGGTCGATTTTATTATCTATAAATAACTTCACTGAAAAAGCTTCGATACTATTCTCGCGTTAATCTAACAGCTATTGACTAAGCCTACTTTTTACAATATTTTTCAACTTGTCCTTGCAAGCTTTGAGGTTAATATTGCCAAATTTTTCTATGGGGAAATTATTAGAGTCAGATCCCAGCGGATCCTTTACTTCTATTTAACGGAAATTTTCCTTTGGGTTGTTAGTTAAATCTTATTAGCGTAAAACACGGCTAGAGAAAAAGTATTAGGGTTGATGAAGCTGAGTCAGGTAAGAAAACCTTCTGTTCCAGTTGATCTGATTCGAACAATAGCTATTGTAGCAGTCATTCTGCTTCATGCCACAAGAGATGCTACATCTTTTCAACCAGAGGCACCTTTTGAGGTTTGGCGATGGGTGATTGTTGATATCTATCAATCCATATCCCGCGTCGGTGTACCTTTATTCGTGATGTTGAGCGGTGCTCTTCTGCTTCGTCCATCAAAAAATGAACCTCTAAGCCTTTTTTTTAAGAAGCGGTGGGCTCGAATAGGTTTGCCTTTTCTGTTTTGGAGTGTCGCCTACTTTGCTTGGCGCGTTTTCGCCAATAGCGAGGAATTTACCTTAGGTTCGTTCATGCAAAGCGTTTTGGCGGACCCCTACCCGTACTTTCATTTTTGGTATCTTTACATGCTCGTGGGGCTTTACCTTTTGACTCCTATTTTGCGTATTGTGGTGATTCATATTGACCGGAAGACTTTCAAATATTTCATTGTAGTGTGGCTTTTGGGTCCACTTCTTGTGTCATTTCTCAGCTTTTTTGGGTACAGTTTGGATAGCAATCTCCTAACGATTCCTTGGTGGGCAGGATACTACATGTTAGGTATATACCTTCTAAAAGTGAGAATGCGACGCTCTACTCTGCTAAGCTTGTTGCTTCTTGGGCTTACTTTGACTGCAGTTGGCACTTATTTTATGGCTGCTACTGTTGGCGGACAATTAACTTACTTCTTCCATGACTATTTCAGTCCAACTATGATTTTAGCTTCAGTTGCTCTTTTTCTACTGCTTAACGAACATCAAGCACCTTCGAATCCGACGGAGGCCTCGCCTCCCAAAAATAGTTGGTTGCTGAGAAAAATCAGTGAAAATACTTTGCCGATATTCTTGCTACATGTGATGATAATTGAATCGCTTCAAAGGGGCTATTTCGGCTTAACAATCAACAGCAACACAATAAACTCCATAATCGGAGTTCCCTTGATTACAGTATTAACTCTCTTCATCTGTCTCGCTGTGATAATCCCTTTGAAGAAAATACCTATTTTAAGGAGACTAATCGGCTAGATTTAAAGCCATTAGCTTAAGGAATGTGTCCATAAATCTTTGTTTAAAAAAACGCGGTTAAGATTAACTCGGATTTTCCCTTTTTTTGCGAAATACAAAAAAGGGTTTTTTTGAACTCTATAGAGCATGAAATCAATTAGACGGTGGTTTTAATGAGAAGGGAGGATTATCTGCAGAAGCCGGTGAAGCACATCAGAATTGACGGAAAGTTGACCGTGGACCAATTGATGCGGCAGTTTCAGGGTTCCGGTTCTTTTGGGGCGGAACGTCTCGCTAGGGCGTGCAACGTATACGAGAAGATGCTTCGCGATAAAGACTGTACTTTGTTTTTAGCTCTTTCTGGTGCGGTTGTTCCTGCTGGAATGCGTGCACTGATAGTAAATCTTATTCGTGCAAACCTGGTCGATGTTATAGTTACTACTGGCGCTGGTATGGTCCATGACGCCATTGAAGCGTTGGGCGGTCACCATTATAAGGGAAGTTGGATGGCGGATGACCGTGAACTTTTTAGATACCATATTTTCCGCATTTACGATATTTTCGTTGCGGAGGAAGACTACGTGAAACTGGATTACGAGCTTGCTGAAATGTACGGTGAAATTGCTGCAGAGCGAAATGGGGAAAGTCTTTCTTCGAACGAGTTTGCGTGGGAATTGGGTAAGCGGCTCAATGATCCGAACTCTATTTTGCGTGCTGCCTATAAGGAAAACGTGCCCATCTTTATTCCTGCGGTTCGAGACTCCGAGTTCGGCTATATCCATCTGCTTCACGCTTCACAGGAAAACCAGAAAAACGTTCTAAAGGTTGACGCCTTCAAGGATGTGTCGCTTCTGTGCCAAATCTGTGAGAGGTCGCCTAAAAACGGAATGGTAGTTATTGGCGGCGGTGTGCCTCGAAACACGGTTCAATCTGCGGCTATAGCTGCTAACAAGGGAATGGACTACGCAGTGGTAGTCACTATGGACCGTCCTGAAACCGGTGGTTTGTCAGGCTCTACTCTTAGAGAAAGCGTGAGTTGGGGAAAAGTGAAAGGCGAAGCTGCTAGAATCATGGTCATCGGCGACGCTTTAGTGATTTTTCCCCTGATTGTAGCGTCTGTGGTTGAGCGGCTAGGTAGTGATTTCACACGTTCACCGTATCTTAAACGCGAAAAACATGAGGTTAGGGAGAGATAGTAATGAAAGGTTCAGCGAAACCAAGGTTCTGCGGCAACTGCGGTAGTCACAACCCCTACGAGTACCCTGCAAAGATTTTTTGTCTTAAACGTTACGCCCAAAACAAAGAGCCAATCGTGGACACATTGGGGTGCTGTAACGACTGGACTACAGAAAACCAAAGATGCCACTGTATCCGTGAAGCCCTTGAGAAAAGAAACAGTGAATAACACAACACTAAGGTTATTACGAAGAAAGCGTGTTTTCATGTAGCCTGAAGCCCGGTGGTGTAGTGGTCAAGCATAGGGGCCTCTGGAGCCCTCGACGAGAGTTCGAATCTCTCCCGGGCTACTTCTTGGATTATTTTTGGCTAAATGACTATCACTAGTATATGGTACAATACATATGAGAAGACCGCTGATAGCGGTGCTGATAATATCCACGCCCAGATTATGTTTCGCATCGTTCCCCATTTTACCGATTTAGAGCCCCTGATCAAGCCTGCTCCCAATAGAGTTCCACTGGCCGCGTGGGTTGAGCTTACCGGCAATCCCAATAATGCAGCGCCTCCCAGCAATATCGAGCTTGATAAGTCCCGGGAAAAACCTTGGTAAGGTTGCATCCGAGTTATCTTTTTCGCCATCGTTTTTACTATTCGCCACCCTCCTAAAACTACTCCTGCTGTTAAAACGATGTAAGAAGCTATTATAACCCAGAAGGGAACAACAAACTCAGATATGAAACCATAGTAAAGCAAGAGCATAGATAGTATTCCCATGACTTTTTGTGCGTCATTGGTCGCGTCTGTAATTGAGAATAGAAAAGTCGAAACTATCTGCAAACGCTTGAATCTTTTATTTATTTTAGTTGCAGGTTGATTCATGAAAATTTTGACAATTATTACTGTGACTATATACGCGATTACGATTGCAATGAATGGAGAGGTTATCAACGGAATTATGATTTTATTGATTATTCCACCCACTTCGATAATTTCAAAACCTCCCGCTGCCACTCCTCCTCCTATCAAACCGCCAACTAGAACATGGGTTTCTGATACGGGCAACGCCCACATCCATGAGAATATGACGTCAAAAATCAAAGACCCCAATAATGCTGCAATGATTACTTCTCCTGAAGCGAAACCTTCTGTAATAATTCCCGTTCCTATTGTTTTTGCTACTGCAGAGCCAAAGAATGCCATACCTATGAAAGAGCCAAGTGCAGATAAGACTATGGCTTGGTTTGTTTTCACCGCCCTTGTTGCTATAATGCCTGCGGTGGCGTAGGCTGCGTCTGTGAATCCTGTCCAAAAGCCGAAAATTAACGCCAGTATCAACGCAAACGGTAAAACTAAGTCAATCATAGTATCAAGCATTCTTGATTACTATATCTTGAAGAATTAGGCAAACGTCTTCGCATTTGTCGGTTATCTGCTCTAAAAGCTCATATATATCTTTCATTATCATGATCTTAATAGGATCTTTTTCCTTGAAAAGCTCAACAATTGAGAAATCGTATAAATCATCTGCTTCGTTCTCCAAACTATTGACGGCTTTGACGCTTTTTTCAATCTCCATTTGGTTAATTTTCCTAATGTGTTTTGTAGCGGCGTTGACTTCCTTAACCTGCCTGACTATGATATCGGCGAACTCTTTCACTATTTCACCTGGTTTTTCCAATTTGAAAAGAAAAATTTTGTTTGCTGTTGCATCAATTAGGTCGAGGACGTCGTCATACAAGGAAGCTAGCTTAGAAATGTCCTCTTGATCTATTGGCGTAATGAAAGCCTTGTTCAACCTTCTGAAAACTTTGTGAACAATTTCATCTCCCTCATGTTCCATGATTCTCATTCTCTTGATCAGCACGCTGAAACTTTCGTATTCCCTGAGCATAGTCTGGAATAACTCAGCTACTTTCACAGCTAAGTCGGCTTGTTCTTCAAGCAGATTGAAGAAGATCTTGTCCTGAGGAAGAATCCATTCTTTGAAACCCATAACAATTCCTAAAAAGGCACTAATAATATTAGCTTTGCCGTATTTAGACATGTGAAGAAATTTTATTGACTATATAATTCTTCCAATTTGATTCGGTTGATGCGACTTAATGGGATTCTTTAGTGCCGACGCGTTGCTTCCAACTTATGGTTCTGAGGTTGTTTCCGTTTTGGGATTAAATCTTATATTTGCCATATGTTATAATCCTAACATATTTGGGGGAGAAAAAACAAGTGAAACTTGTAACTGTTCTATTACCCGAAGCTTATCTCGAAGGGTTAGATGAACTTGTAAGGGCTAACATGTATCCAAGCAGGAGTTCCGTAATACGATCCGCTGTCAGAGATTTGCTGAGAAAAGAACTCTGGGAAAAACGCGGAAGATAATAACTACTCTCTGCTGTCTTGTTTGAACCTGCTTATTTCGGACGCTGCATCGTAGAACAGAGCTTTCTAGCTTCCTCGCCGGGTTTATGTGCAAGAGTTAGGTGTCTTCCCACGATGAAATACTTGGCGCCTGCTTCAAGCGCTGTTCTAGCTGCTCCGCCTTGTGGGCCTATTCCAGGCGAATATATAGGTACGTTTTCTTCAAGTATTTCATGAATTTCCTTTATTTTTTCAGGGTAAGTGGCTCCTACCACTGCGCCGTCAGCTTTCCATTTCAGGGCTTTTTTTGCGAAAGAAATGTACTGTGCTGTTTCCTTGCCTGTTTCCTTGTCGTATATTGTTTGACCGTAACCTTCGCTTGCTCCTTTATGGCTCATGTAAGTGAGAAGAATCACGCCGCGTTTGAGCCTGCGTGCTGTATCAAAAATTGGTTTTAAGCCATCTTCCCAGCCTATGAACGGGTTTGCTATCAAAGCGTCGAAATTTGCAGCATAATAGTACTCTGCTATTACTTTATTAGTTGCGCCAACGTCATTTGCTTTGCAATCCATAATGGCAAGAAGTCCTTTTTCATGGGCTTGCGTTACCAGTTTTTGCACTCCGTCAAACGTTCCGAGAGGAAGAACAAGATGATGATTAATTTTCACGGCGCAAACATAAGACTGAACTGTTTCTAGAACGTTTTGAGCTTTGACGAGAAGTTTTTTTCGTTTCTCTGGATTACGAAAAGGGAAATCAAGTGCTAAAACAATGTTGGATTCTTTCTTCTTTGCAATCTCTTCCATCTTTTCTTTGAATGACATCTTGCAATCCCTCTTCTTATTTAGGCGTGGAACCCATAACTTTTGCTGTTTCCGCTTTTTTAATCCATAAATTGTAATAAGTGTTGCACGAAATTTAAATTTCCCGCACTCCATTTTTGATTAAGAATTAGGCAAATTTCGCTTGGCAAATAAGAAAATCGGAAGGAGAAGAAGTATGAGCAAAACATTAGCGGAAAAAGTCCTCGCACAGCACCTAGTTGAAGGAAAACTTGAGGCTGGAGAACAGGTTGGCTTGCGCATAGATCACACTTTGACTCAGGATTCTACAGGAACATTAGCTTACCTTGAGTTTGAGGCTATGGGTGTCCCCCGTGTCAAGACAAAGTTGAGCCTAAGCTTCGTTGACCATAACATGTTGCAGAATGATTTCAGAAACGCTGACGACCACAGGTATCTACAGGACGTCGCAGCCAAATACGGTATTGTCTTCTCACGCCCGGGCAACGGCATCTGCCATCAGATTCACTTGGAACGATTCGCAAGACCGGGCTACACGTTGCTGGGAAGTGACAGCCACACGCCCACCGGAGGAGGCATGGGCATGATCGCTATAGGCGCTGGAGGGCTTGATGTAGCCGCGGCTATGGCGGGAGAACCGTTCTACTTTGAAATGCCAAGGATTTTAGGTGTCAAGTTGACGGGTGAGCTTTCTCCTTTCACTTCAGCAAAAGACGTGATACTGAAAGTTCTGAGAAAGCTAAGCGTCAAGGGTGGCGTAAACAAAATCCTAGAATACTTCGGTTCAGGCGTTAAAACCCTAAGCGTACCTGAAAGAGCAACCATAACCAACATGGGCACAGAAACAGGTGCAACTACTTCGATTTTCCCATCGGATGAAGTGACAAAGGCGTTTCTAAGAAGACAAGGAAGAGAAAACCAGTGGGTTGAGCTCAAAGCTGATGACGACACGAAATACGACGAGGTCCTCGAAGTAGACCTAGAGCAGGTTGAGCCTATGATAGCGTTGCCTCACAGTCCAGACAACGTTAAAGCGGTAGCAGATGTAGAAGGTATACCTGTGGATCAAGTCTGCATCGGTAGCTGTACAAACTCCTCGCTTCGCGACCTGAAAATGGTTGCAGCGCTTTTAAAAGGTAAGAAAGTCAGCAATAAGGTAAGCCTTACCATCTCGTCTGGATCGCGGCAAGTTTTCGAGAACTTGGTCGCAAGCGGCGAGCTTTTGGATATCATCAAGGCAGGCGCCAGAATTCTCGAGAACGGATGCGGTCCATGCATAGGGATTGGACAAGCACCTCAAACAGACGCCGTATCAATTAGAACTTTCAACCGCAACTTCAAAGGTCGTTCAGGAACGCAAAGTGCCCAAGTCTATTTAGCTAGTCCAGAAACCGCTGTTGCAGCAGCCCTCTACGGGAAAATTACAGACCCGAGAAAAATAGGGGAACATCCTAACATAAAATTGCCAGAAAAGGTCACTGTTGAAGACAGTATGTTGATCTTTCCAGAAAAGCCTTTCAAGGGCGAAGTTAGGAGAGGTCCAAACATAAAGCCATTGCCCAAATTTTCGCCCATTTCAGACAAGCTCACGGGCGAAGTCTTGTTGAAAACAGGTGATAACATTTCAACTGATGATATTCTTCCGGGTGGTTCAGAAGTAATGTCATTGCGAAGCAATATTCCCGCAATAAGCAAGCACGTCTTTCGTTATGTAGACTCAAGTTTTGCTGATAGAGCTTTAGCTAAGGGAGGCGGGTTTATTGTTGGCGGCAAAAACTATGGTCAGGGGTCTTCTAGAGAGCATGCTGCGTTATCACCTATGTATCTTGGTGTGAAGGCCGTTATCGCTAAGTCGTTTGCGCGTATACACCTTGCAAATCTTGTTAACTTTGGGATTGTTCCTTTGACTTTCGTTAATAAAAAGGACTATAAGAATGTTGATCAAGGTGACTCTTTAGAGTTGGACGCAAAGGGTTTGAAGCGGAATCTCTGCATGAAGAACATTACGAAAAGCTTGGAGCTCAGTGTTGAGCTCGACCTAAGCGACCGCGAAATTAATTTGTTGAAAGTAGGGGGAAAACTGGCTGCCATAAAAGCTAGGCACGCTGAAAAATAGATTTTACATGAATGCTTATTACTAATAAGACACATGTGTACGTATGGTTCTGAAGGACGTTTTATCAAAAGAAAAGAAACGCGCTTTCATGCTTGGAAATGAGGCAATAGTTAGAGGCGCTTTAGAAGCTGACGTAAAGGTTGTAGCATTCTATCCTGGAGCACCGACCTCAGAGGTCTTGGACACGTTTTCAGACGCGCTAGGGAACTTTGATTACCAAATGGAAATCGCTGCAAACGAGAAAGTTGCACTTGAAGTGTGCGCTGGCGCTGCCTTCGCGGGAATCAGAAGTCTAACTGCCATGAAGAGCGTTGGAACAAACGTTGCTTCTGACACGCTGTTCGTTCTCGGCTACACAGGCGTCAAAGGCGGCTTAGTAGTAGTGATGGCAGACGATCCGCACGCCCATTCTTCTCAGTCAGAGCAGGATGGAAGATTCTTTGCGCCCAACACGTACATACCAATGCTTGAACCTTCTTCACCGCAAGAAGCTAAGGATATGGTGAAAGAAGCCTTTGAAATTTCCGAAAAACACAGAGTACCCGTGATTATCCGCACCGTCACCCGAGTAAACCATCAAAGCGGAATCGTCCAGCTAGGCGAAATCAACCGTAGCGAATTCAAAAAAGTAAAGTGGAAAGAACTTGACGAGGAGTATACTACTCTGGGTTCAGTTGCACGCCGAAAGAAGCTCAAAATGCTTGAGCGCAAGGCTAAGCTTGAGGAAGAGTTCGACAATTCAGAATTCAACTTCACCAAGCAAGCTGACTCAAACGTTGGCGTGATAACCGCTTCTGTTTGTTATTTGCATGTGCTGGAGGCGCTGAAAATGTTGAAATTCCAAAACAAAGTCAACATCTTAAAGCTTGGTACCACATACCCGCTTCCTAAGAATACGATTAAAAACTTCATTAAAAACCTGAAAAAAGTTGTCATTGTTGAGGAACTTTCTCCATACTTGGAGAAGGAACTTTGCTGCATTGCCAAAGACGCTAATCCCAATCTGGAGATTTACGGCAAGAAATCTGGGGATTTTTCAGAGGCATGGGAGTATAATCCAAACGTTGTTGCCAAGGGAATCGCTTCAGCCATGGGCTTGGAGTACGCTCGGCACGAATCTCTCGTTGAAGAAGCAAGCAGGTTTAAGGAGATTATTCCAGACCGATACCCGACGTTCTGTGCTGGATGCCCACACAGAGGCACGTTTGTGGCGCTTAACCAAGCGTTGAAGATACAGGTGGCTAAAGGTCAAGAGCATTATTTCTCGAATGACATAGGCTGCTATTCCATGTGGATTTTTCCGCCCATATCTCGTTGTGATAGTTCACTTTGCATGGGCGCTTCGGTAGGTGTGGCAAACGGCTTGTCACACGCTATTGAGGAGAGAGTAGTAGCGGTAGTTGGCGACTCAACTTTCTTTCACGCTACTATACCTGCGCTTCTTAACGCGGTTCATAACGGCAATAAATTCATGTTACTAGTTCTGGATAATTCTGTGACAGCCATGACTGGACAACAGTTTAATCCGTCAACCGAGTTCATAGCAGGCGGACGGCAAGGAAAAAAGATTTCCATCGAAAACATATGTCGAGCGATTGGAGTCGAGTTCGTGGAGATTGTCGATTCATATGATGTTAAAGGCAATGTGGAAGTGTTCAGGAAGGCGCTTGATTTCGACGGGCTTGCCGTAGTAGTTTCCCGAAGAGAATGTGCGCTTTATGGCGACAGGAACAAAAGACGGCGGGGCGAAAAGATTGTGCCGTTTTATGTTGATAAGGAAATGTGCAAGAGACCCTATGTATGCCTGCGAACGTTCTATTGCCCTGCTTACGAGCTGGATGAGGATAGGCAACCGCGGATATCGCCTGAACTTTGCGACGGCTGTTCCGTCTGCGCCCGATTATGCCCGCTTCAGTCAGTAAAACGAACAGAGGTGAAAGCATGAGTCTTAACATTTTCATCTGCGGCGTTGGAGGACAAGGACTCGTGCTCCTGACGACTGTTATAGGGAACGCTTGCGCAAAAAGTGGTGTTAACGTTGTAACTGGCGAAATGTATGGGTTGAGCCAGAGAAGCGGAGCGGTTTCGGTCCACCTGCGAATCGGTGAAGACGCGTTTTCCCCATTGATTCCGTATGGTGAGGCTGATATTTTGTTGTCTCTTGAAGCGATTGAGACGTTGCGTTACATAGAGTATCTGAAGAAAAATGGAGTAGTGCTTATGAACACGCGAATTATGCATCCGCCGATTGAAACCTCCAAGCTAATAACCCAGAAAGGTTCAAAATACATTACTTTTGAGGATATTGTTGCTAAGCTGAAAGGTTGGACGCCGAATATCGCGGTGGTTGACGCTTTAAAGCTTGCAAAAGAAAGCGGGAATGTGAGAACCGAGAACACGGTTTTCTTGGGTTGCCTATCAGCACTTGAAGCCTTCAGAGTCGACGAGAAAGCCATAAGAGAAAGCATTTCAGAAGCGGTTCCGAAGAAGACGATAGAGCAGAACTTGAAAGCGTTTGATTTGGGAAAGCAAAGCGCTCACGACTCCCTGTGTACTCTTGTTCCGTGCAGACCTTTGCCTTAGCTCAAGGACACTGGATTTAAGCTGGAGGGTAACTCTTAAAATTCGAGCTGTAACTTAGCTAGCCTTTGGACAGGGAAAGGGTTTGCTTATGAGCTATCGGTCGCAAAGTAGTGCTCGTCGTGGCAGAGGGAGAGGACGCGGCAAGGTTCATCATGAGAAGCGCAAGAGGAAAGAACGTAAACACCGTTATTGCGGCAAACATCTGCTTGAAGCAAGTGAGGCTCCTAGTTTCCAAGAGGTTGCGGAAAAAACGCTTGGCAGGTTGAGTAACCTAGGCGATCAAACTTTTGCGTTTTCACCGTTCAATCAATATTTTGAGGATTGGTTGCGAAGTCTCAGGAGTGTCATCGCCGAGTTTGAGTCTAATCCAAATGTAGAGGTTGATGAAGAGTTCATAGAGGCGCGTTCGCAACTTATTGCTAGCATTGAGCTTAGGCTCTCTGAGATAAAACGTGAAGAAAAAGTTCTAGAAAATGCTACGCGAAAGCTTGCGAAACAGCGCAATCTTCTCGTTCAAATTAACAGGGAACACTCGTACGCAAACGAGAAGCTGGCGTGGAAAAGGATAAGTGAAATCAAACGCTTAACCCGAAGGATTCGCGAACTCGAAGAAGACCTTGGAGAGATCAATCAAACAAAAGTAAGAATGTTCAGTCCTCTGGCAAGAAGATCAAAGTCGCGGAAAAAATCCGAGTTAACTAGGAAATTGGATGTTGCCAAAGGTGAACTTGAATTAATTAAGAAGGAAATAGAGTCTAAACAGGAACAACTACTTGTTAAGTATAGGGAAAAGAAGCAAGCTGTAATCAAGGAAATGCGAGGTTTGGAGGAGAAGGTGGGGTCTTTCGAGACTGATGGCTCGAAGGAGGATCGGCGAGTTGCTTGTGAAGAACTAATGAAGGCTGTGAAAGCGCTTCTTGAACGGGAGAAGAAACTTCAATAGTTGCAGAATTTGAAATCTAGACAAATAGAAGATAGTTTCATAATTCATATTAGAAGCTTCAAACGCTGTTTGGAACAGAGGCTAGAGAATGGAAATAAGTACGGTTTCTATGTTAGCCCTGATTCTGCTACTGTTATTGTGTTCAGCAATATTATTTGAGGCTCAAGTAATAGAGGTTAATGCTAGAAGGAACCGTGATGATGACGACGATGATGACGATGAAGTTCCTGAGCCTACTCCTACACCAACGCCGACTCCAAAAGCATCCCCAACACCTACGCCTTCTTCTACTCCAACAGCTTCTACATCCCCATCACCAAATCCTACACCAACTTCAACTCCCACCAGTAAGCCTACTCCTACGCCGTCCTTCACACCCACTCCAACTCTAACACCTTCGCCGAAACCTACTCCCACACCCTCATATCAACCAACAGAGTCTCCTTTCCCTATTTCAACACCTGCTATGCAATCCATTCAATCCCCTCCTCCGCGACCAGAAGGGCTACCGCCTATCTTCTATTCAGCAGTGATTGGCAACATTCTCTTTGTAACCGTTGCAGTCGCAGTTTTCCTTTTTAAAAGGCGATAGAAAACCAAACAATTCTTCATCGGATTATGTTCTGGCATTGGGTTTGGTATTCACATTTGCCGCATTTGTTTGGATTGGTTGTTGGTGTCGCTGCTCTTTTTTGTTTCCAGAATTCAATTGCCCACTGCAAGGACTCCTGGGCTTCAGAAGAATAAAACTTGCAGAAGTGAATTATAATGTCATCCGTTGACAATATGCTTTCTTCAAATCCTTTTTTGAATATTGCATCTATTGCTTTTCGTTGCAGTTTCGGGTCTCCCCTTGTTTTTGGATCAGCCACGACAATCGCATAGAACAATCGGCTTGTGTCAAAACCCATGTTTTCTAGAATGAAGCCGTATGTTTGTGCTTGCACATGGTGGTTTGGGTGTGCTATTCCGCTTCTGCTGAACTTGAACTCAAAGATTACAATTGGGTGGCCCTTGTAGAACATTACAGCGTCAGGTTGTCCAGCTAAAAACACATCTTGGTACTTGCCAATGATGAACATTTCAACCGCGAGAACTGGTTCTTTCCCGTAGATTTTCTTCCACAGGGCTTCTCTTTTTATTTCTACGGCATCTTCAATCAGCTTTTCATGAGCTTCGGATCCTATGGTCTTTTCTTCAGTCTCGATTTCGCCATGCAAGTACTCCATTTCCACTTTCTTCTCGCAGTAGTACTGCCCTGCGATGTCACTTGCGCATATTGTTGATCTGTTGAAACGAAGACGCCCAGCTTTTGTTTTCCGCTTTCTGCGAAGCTCTTTAAGCATGGAATTGAAATCTTCAAGCTGAGTCTTCCAACTAACCAACTTTTTCACGCTATCATTCGTTGCTCGAGTAGGCTGATTTAATCGTTTCTATATTATTAGCTTTAGGTCTAGGCCAACAATAAGTTTGTTGAAAAAAGCTAAGAAATTTTTTATTTAAAAGCTTTAAGTTCTGAAAATTGACTCGTTTGTATGAAAAAGCTCCTAATCATTGAAAAGATTGACAACAATACGGGTTTTCTGAAGTAAAAGCAGTAGAGAAGGGTTAAACTCCATTCTCAGTTAAGATGTCACCTAAAAATCTTTCTTTTTTAAGATTCTTCCTATAGCATGTGTGCCTTGTAGGCAAAGAATTACTCAACGATATACTTTGCTAGTGAAATGGTGCGGGAGGGTGGGATTAGAACCCACGAACGCCTTATTATTTTTCTTAAACATGCGGTTCACAAAGACTATTACGCAAGACCTAGATATAAAGAAAACTTGATAGTTCTAGATGGACTGAATTGGATTAAGATTTAATCAAAATTACGATTTGCCTATAGATTTTTCATTGCTTTCTTGAGCCTAGCCAGTTGTGAAGTTGTCAATTCCTTTTTTCTATCTTCTGC
>JABAOF010001108.1_pt3 | contig 29542 bp, 35 predicted proteins | sample 7062171 | NCBI WGS metagenome assembly JABAOF01 (sample SAMN14538628, study PRJNA623070) | marine sediment metagenome | biome: marine biome [ENVO:00000428]; feature: marine pelagic biome [ENVO:01000023]; material: deep marine sediment [ENVO:00002113] | place: India: Gulf of Khambhat ...
TATGGCATTTAAAATTGTAATTTCAGAACCAAAATCTAGGAAAGCTTGGCAAATAGAAAAAGATGCACCTTCTTTTATTGGAAAGAAAATTGGAGATAAGTTTGATGGTTCTTTAATAGGTTTATCAGGATTTACTTTACAGATAACTGGTGGAAGTGATAAAGATGGATTTCCTATGAGACCAGACTTACTAGGATCATTAAGAAAAAAAGCTTTGTTAACCAAAGGAATTGGTTTTAGAGGATTTAAAAAAATAAAGAAAAAGAAATACAAAAGAAAAGGAATGAGAAAAAGAAAATACATTAGAGGAAATATAATATCCGAAAATATTATCCAGATTAATTGCAAAGTTGTAGAGGGTGAAGGTAATATTCCTATGATTTTAGGTATAAAACCTAAAGAAGAAAAGAAAGAAGAAGTACCAAAACAAGAAGTTGAACCCAGAGAAGAAAAAAAACCTGAAGAGAAAAAGGAAGAAGAAAAGCCAGAGGAACAAAAACCTGAAACAAAACCACAAGAAGTAAAAGAAGAGAAAAAAGAAGTTAAGGAAGAACCTAAGAAAGAAGGTGAATAAAATTCCAAAAAAAGAAATAGACCCAAGATTAATACCAGAAGTTAACATTGGTACACTTGGTCATGTTGATCATGGAAAGTCTACTTTGGTTCAGGCTATTTCTGGAAAATGGCCTGCAGTACATTCTGAAGAATTAAAAAGAGGAATTACAATAAAACTTGGTTATGCTGATGCGACAATATATAAATGTGATAAATGTAATATTTTTTGTCCTACAGAAAAATGTTCTAATTGTTCTGAAAAATGTGAACCCCAAAGAACAATTTCTTTTGTGGATGCTCCCGGTCATGAAACTTTAATGGCAACCGTATTGGCAGGAGCAAGTTTAATGGATGGTATTCTTTTTGTTATAGCAGCAAATGAGGATTGTCCACAACCACAAACAAGAGAACATATGATGGTTCTAAACATAGTTGGAATAAAAAATATAGTTATTGTTCAAACTAAAATAGATATAGTTAGCAAAGAAGAGGCTTTAGAACACTATAAAAAAATAAAAGAATTTGTTAAAGGAACAGTAGCGGAGAATGCTCCAATAATTCCTATTTCTGCACAAAATAAAATAAACATTAAAGCTGTCTTAGAAGCTATTCAAAGCAATATACCAACACCTCAAAGAGATACTTCTAAACCCACTAAAATGTTGGTTGCAAGATCTTTTGATATTAATAAACCTGGAACAGAGATAGAAAATTTAAAAGGAGGTGTTATTGGAGGCGCTTTGATAGAGGGTGAATTAAAAATAAATGATGATATCGAAATAAAACCTGGATTTTTTTTAAAAAATAAATGGGTTCCTTTAAAAATAAAAGTTGCTGGTTTGCAAAAAGCAGGAAAGAATTTAGAGAAAGCTGGTCCAGGAGGTTTGTTAGGAGTTTTAACAGAATTAGATCCAAGCCTTACCAAAGCCGATTATTTAGCTGGTTCTCTTGCAGGAGCTGAATTGCCTCCTATTTTAGACAAGTTAAATTTGAAAGTTAATTTATTTGAAAAATCACTTGAGGAAAAAGTTGAACCAATAAAAGTAGAGGAACAAATAATGTTAAATGTAGGAACAAGCAGAACATTAGGTATTGTTAAAGATGTGAAAAAAAATATTATAGAAATTGAATTAAAATTACCAGTATGTGCTGATAAAAATGATAGAGTTGTTTTGTCCAGGAAAATATCAGAAAGATGGAGATTAATTGGTTATTCTGAGATTGTTTAAATGATAATATGAAATGTCAAAGATGTGGAAAAAAAGAAGGAGAATATTTTTGTTCAGTTTGCAATAGAGTTGTATGTTCAGATTGTAAGTTTATAGACAAAGGTAAGATTTATTGTTCGGACCATGCTCCTAAAACTGTTGCTGCACCCCAAAGTACTACTCCAACAGTTCCTCAACAAAAAAAACAACCCGTAATCCTTAGAATCTTAAAAGAACTCATTTATACTGTTTTTTTACTGCTAATTGGAATTATCATAATTTTTGCGATTTCCAATTATTTTATTGCTGACTTATTAACTTCGATTGCAGGAACAGTATCTGATGTTTTTCCAGAACTTGAATTTGTATTTGTTTTATTAACATATTTTGAGTCAGGCGGTTTGTATGCAATTATATTTCTCTTTATAATTTTGATACTATTAATAATAGCTTATAAGCTAAAAAAACGAGGATATAAAAATATTTAAGTTTGCATGTATAAATCTTTGTTATGAAAAAGATTGTACTTTCATTTCTTTTGACATTTCTCATATTGAGCCCGATAACATTTGCTCAAGATTTTTCAATAGATCTAGACGTAAAAGATTTTTATGTTGCAACTCATACAGATTATATAACTTTAAAAATAAACAATCCAATGTTTGAAGACTGGTTTTCAATAGGTCTTATAGGACCAGAGGATTGGGTTGAAGCTGAAACATTTTCATTGAGGGTTTCAACAGGAGGAAGTGAAGAAACAAGAATAAAAGTCGAACCTCCAAAAGATGTTGTACCATTACTTTATCCATATCAATATTTTCTTAAAATAAAAAGAATTAGTACAGGTTCTGTTTTAGAAAAGTCTATATTATTAAAGATTAAACAAATAACAAATGCTATAATAAAAGATTTCAAATTAAGTTGTAGCGAATGCATTGATAAAGTTGATGTTTCTGGAACAGTTTACAATGTTGGTTCTAATCCAATAGATCTTTCAATAATTTTTAAACTAGGAGATCAGACAAAAACACTTCATATAGGCTTTGTTAATGTATTTGGTAAAGAAGAGTTTGAAACTAGTTTTTCTTTGGTAGGTTGGAAACCTGGAGATTATACAGTTGAAGCAAAATTAATTGATGTTGAAGGAAGGATGATGTATGAAGAGTCAGCCTCATTTAAAATACCCTTTATAGAAAATATAATTTATGATAAAGACATTTCATCAACAATTTTTGGAAGCATTGTAACAGTAACTGCAACAAATAATGGAAACAGTGTTTCGGAGGCTGATCTGAGATCTGTTAATCCTCAAACATGGTATTCTATATATTCAGGACCTTCGCCAACAGGCATGGCAATTGCTGATCATTATTATTGGAAGGTTAGTTTAGAACCAAATGAGAGTAAGACCATAACTTATTCAGAAATATATTGGCCAACATATGTTATCATACTATTTATTGTTGCAATTATAGGTTTAGCTTATTGGCAGTCAACAGCTTTTAACTTTACTAAGATTATTCATGGTGGAAGAAGAACCAAAACTGGAAAAAACATTTCAGTTTCTCTACATCTAAAAAGCAAGAAAAAGGAAATTGATAAAGCAGTTATAAAAGATGTTGTCCCTTCTGGATATTCTATTGTTGATAAGTTCGAAACTGTTAAACCTGTAATAAGAAAAATAGCTAAGGGTGTAGAGCTTAATTGGAAAGTAGGTAAATTAAAACCTCATGAAGAAAGGGTTCTACATTATACAATTAAACCAACAGCAGAAGCTAAAACAAAGAGATTACCTTCAGCAAGCGCAAAGGCACTTCAAAAAAAGAAAATTGTTCATCAAAGATCTAATAAAATTTCTTTGAGCCCAGAAAAAAAAGAAGTAAAATTTGTTACAGTGAAAGTAAAGAAATAATGACTTTTTTCTTATTTTTCATTCTCTTTCAGAGTAATTAAGTTTAAATATATCATATAACCACTATTAAGTAGTTATTATGAATGAGATTCAAGACTTTTTAAGGCATAAAGTGGGAGACGCAGTTGGTAAGAGTTGTTATTTCCCAATCGGTGTAGCAAATCTTATATATCAAAAAGCTAGAAGCATAAGGTCCTCTTATCCAGATAGAGATAATGGAGAAATAATTAGAAGACATTTTCCTCGACAAAATTCTAAAACTGAGTTTGGTTTTTGTTCACTTATACAAGAGTTTTCTTCTTCTACAGACATAACAAAAACTTTAGATGTGATTGAGAATGTTAATGGAAGATGGTTAAGAACAGAGTTTCCATATAAAAAACATAAAAATTATTTTGAAAAAACTGATAAAATAGTTGATGAGGCTCAAAAAAGAGGAATTAAAGTTTTGCCTGTTATCGGCAATTGGGTAACAGGAAGCATGAGAATGCCAAGAAAAATGGGAGATTATTTGGAATATGTGGAAGACGTTGTTGGTAGATATGCAGGAAAGGTTGGGGTATACAATGTTTTTAATGAGCCTAATTCGTTTGGTTTTTGGTTAGATTCTCGAGAAGAATTTGCACATCTTTTCAAAGAAACACGTAAAAAAATGCATGAAACAGACCCTAATGCACTTGCTGCTGTAAATATTAGTTGGCAATGGGGTGCACTTGACTTTATTAGAAGTTTAGAAAATGAAAGAGCATTAAAACATGTTGATGTTTTGGGACTTGACTCATATCCTGGAAGTTATGAGCTAGGAAATGCACATTCTTGGAGAGATAAAATTAGGGAAACGAGAAAATGTCTAAAATCTTTGGGGCATGAAGATATAGATGTTTGGGTTTTTGAGTATGGATTTTATGCATATCCACAAACAAAATTATCTTCTCATACACCTCAAGCACAAACTAGGTTTTTTAGAGATGCAACCAAAGTTATTTCTAGTGAAGACGTGCCAGTTGCTACTTGGTATTGTTTAAATGATATAACTCAATTCCCACGTAAATTTCAAACAATTTTGCCTCAAGAACATCATTTTGGAATTCTAAAAAGAGATTACACACCAAAAGATCCTAAAATTTTTGATGCCATAAGAAGTTTAACTTAATGAATAAATTTTTAAATACTTGTAAAATTAATTCTGAATANNGTAGAGCGATCGGCTGTAGAGTTTTACTTTATAGTATTGCTCACTCAGCAATTGCTCAGAAACCGATAGGTTGAGGGTGCGAATCCCTCAGTCGGGATAATTTTATTCTCTTGGGAACTCATTAAGAATTTTCTTTATTTCTAAATAGTATGCTATTAAAAATGGAAATACAAAAATTCCAATTCCTCCTGTTCTTTCAGTGAAAAAACAACCAAAACTAACAGATAAAACATAAAGCATAAAAGCAGTATCTATTCTTTTTTCAAATTTTGTCCTCTTTCTAAAATAATTAAATATAAGGAAAAGGACTAAAGAAAAAATAATAGTTGATACCATAACTGAAATAATATAATAAATTAATTGCAAATTAAAAAACAAAAGAAAGTTGTTTATTAAAATATTATAGATCGGAAATAAGAATCCTATTAAAAGTAGTAAAAGCCATTGCCAAATTTTTAATTTCTTGTTTTCTAGCATATTATATAATTATTTAGCCTACTTAAAAATGAAACCTTTAAATATATTTAATAATTAACTAATGAATGGTTGCCGATCAAAGAGAGATGGTAAGACCCGTTCCCATTTCGAACACGGTAGTGAATCGTCTCATCGGTCTGGGTTGTACTATCGAAAAGATGGGAAGCTCAGAAAGTTGGCAACCACTAATTTTCTGGAAAGTATTTAAATATAATTGTAAATAAAAGAATAGATATGCCTCGGTAGTATAGTGGTTAGTATACGAGCCTGTCGAGCTTGTGACCTGGGTTCGAATCCCAGCCGGGGCGCTTGGGCCCGTAACTCAGTTGGTAGAGTGCCAGGCTTTTATCTGTTGATAAAAGCATGTTGAGCTTTCGCGATGACAGGAAGAAACCTGGAAGTCGTGGGTTCGAGACCCACCGGGCCCATTTTTTAAATAAAAAGTTAATATTCTATTATTATAATAAGTCGGTGTAGCTCAGTGGTTGGAGCGCCGGTCTCATAAAATCTATGAGATTTGATTTAAAGATGATATGAAATCCGGAGGTCGTGGGTTCAAATCCCGCCACCGACATATTATTTCCAATAATCTCCAATTTTTTGTTTTCGTTTTAATTTTATTCTAAGGTAGTTTGAACCATAGTATTTTAATACACTTAAGAAAAAACCATGTTTAAGATGTCTAATAGATACAGGCATTGTGATATCTTTTAAAATTTTTATTTTACCAACTCTTCTAATTCTTTTAGATAGTTCATAGTCTTCTAAAAAATTTACTCTAAAAGAATGTTTTTTAAGAATATGTTTTTTAAAGATCATGTTGGGTCCCCAAATGTAGTGAAAACCTAATGAAGAGAAAAACCTGGTGACAAGATTCGTCCATACTTTAAAATGTATTTTCATTAAACTGTCTCCGTCATAAGGATAAAGTGGACCAGAAATGCATATGTTATTCTTCATAAGTTTTGATATTTTTTCTACCCAGTTTTTTGGTGGTAAACAATCTGCATCACAATAAGCTACTATGTCTTCTCTAGCAGTTTTCCAACCCAAATTTCTTGCATCTCCAATTCCTTTTTTATTGTCTTTAACAACCTTATCAGCATACTTTTTTGCTATAGAAAAAGTTTTATCAGTTGAATGGCCATCTACTACTACTATTTCTGGTTTTAAAGTTTGATTTTTTAAATATTTCAAACAATCTTCTATGTATTTTTCCTCATTTTTAGCGCAGACTACAACTGATATTCCCATAAGTTAATATTTTTAAAATAAAGACTTATATATTGAATATGCCTCGATAGCTCAGCTGGTAGAGCGACTGCCTTGTATCCCAATGATTTTTTTGGTCTCAAGGAGTTACCGCAATGAGGGCATGTAAGCAGTAGGTCGAGGGTTCGAATCCCTCTCGAGGCTCAATATTTTAATATTTTTAAACTTCAGAATAAGATAGATTTTTGTTCTAGCTTTTCTATATTTTAGACATGGGAAAACCAAGAATGAAAATAGATGAATATATAGAAGATAAATTATTACGTTTTTGTGAAACTTGTTCAGCAGAAGGTAAAGATATTCATAGACTAACCAGAACAAGAAAATTAGCCAAAACAATGGCAAATTATATAAAAACAAAATGGAAAATAAAAGAATAATAAATTTTCTCTACCTAGATAAAAATAACACCATGAAAAATATATATGACATTTTCTAAGCTAGAAAATTTATAAAGTTTAATTTACAAAATAAATATAATGAATAAACGTACTTATAGTCTTGCTGTTGGAAGTATATTGATTATAGTGTCTATTGCATTTTTCGTAATTCCTTATTTCCTAAAATTCGATGCTTTTTTTCCATTTATGTTTGCGCTCGTTTCGTTTATTTTAGGAATCGGGTTTTTTTTTATTGGTTTTAATGAAAAAAAATAGTGAAAAAATGATTAAAAATATTGAAATGCTTTTGTTTATACTAATAGTTTTGATATTAATTGCATTTTATATTAATACCTCCAAACAACCAGAAGCTATTTGCATAGACTGTATTCCAGGACACATTGGAGGAGGTTGTACCTATACTGACGATAATGGAAATATTATACAGCCCAATCCATGCTTTCCTTACGACACAAACAGAACAAGATACAAATGTTCGGATGAATCCAGAAACGTCGATGCATGCATAGAGATATACAAACCAGTTTGCGGCAATGATGCAAGAACCTATTCGAATTCTTGTTTTGCTTGCATGAACCCGAATGTTGCATTTTATCTAGAAGGCGATTGTTCTGAAGTTACAGAAGAAAAATATTGCAATGTTGATGCAGACTGCAGTTGCGGAGTTCATATAAGGACAGGAGATTGTTTTTATGGAAACGAAAAATATGTTGATGAAAGCAAGCAATGTCCTGATTTTTGCACTGGAATAGCAGGTCACTTGACAATAAAGTGTATAGATAATGAGTGTAGACAAGTTCAAAAATAAACCCCTAAATCCTGATTTTACTATATTTTTAAACTTTAAAACAAAACTCTAAATATGAAAAGATTCTTTTTATTGTCTTTAATTTTTTTACTATTTATTTCAGATATTGTTTTTGCTCATCAACCTAGATTAGTTTCTGAACAATTTACTTTAATTAGAAACCCCGAGGTTTCTCAAGCTTTTTATGGTAATCTTAAAGGAAATTCTGATTATTATCAAATTAATTCCGATAAACAATTTAATCTTTATTTTGGAATTTTGGTTCCAGATATTAAAGATATAGATAAGGATGTTTCTGTTAAAATTATATTAGAGCATGAGCATGAAGAAGAACACGAAGAAATCGAATATTTTCTTAATGGCACAGATTATGAGTGGACATATTATTATGAAGAATTTGGAGGAGATTCATATTATCAAGGACCCGAACTTAAAACAACTGCAGAAAAAGGAATTTATATTATTGAAGTTTTCAGTCAAGATAATGATGGAAAATATGTTCTTGTAGTAGGAGAAAAAGAGGAATTTCCTTTGGATGAATTCATAAATACAATAATAACTCTTCCTAGACTAAAAGAGGAATTTTTCGGGAAACCAGCTTATACTGCATTCTTTAACTTAATTGGATTGTTTTTAGTTGTAATAATCGTTGTAATAATTGCTATAGTGTATATTATTTTTAGATTTATTAAGAAAAGAAAAAAGCGATAAATATGAAAGAAATGGTGATAACATAATAAGACCGATATTACTGATTAGTGCATGTCTAGAATTTGAAAAAGTCAGATACAATGGACAGTCTATTCCATCAAAAATTATTAGGGATTTAAAACCTTTTGTAGAATTCATAAAAGTATGCCCTGAATACGAGATAGGCTTGGGGGTGCCAAGAGAACCCATACGGATTGTTAAGGTAGGAAATGAATACAGACTAATACAACACAAAACCAACAGAGATGTTACAGATGATATTAATAGTTTTTCACAAAAATTCATAAATGGATTAAAAGATGTTGATGGATTCATATTCAAATCAAAATCTCCAACTATGGGAATTACCGGAATTAAAGTTTATTCTGGAATGAAAGGCTCTCCAGTTATTGATAAATGCGGAGGATTTTTTGCAAGCAGGATTGCAGAAATATATAAAGGGTATCCAATTGAAGAGGATGATAGATTAAGAAACAAAAAAATAAGAGAACATTTTCTAACAAAATTATTTTTATTTGCAAGATATAGAAATGCGGTAAAACTAAATAGGTTAGAGGAATTTCAAGAAAAAAATAAATTAATATTTGAATTTTATAATTCAAAACTATCAAAAAAATTGGACATCAGTAAAAAAGATTATTTTGAAATAATTAAACAGATAATGTCAAAACCTCCATCTAGTGAAGAAATATATATATTTTTCAGAAAACTTATTGGAGAAAAAGAACAAATACTAGAGAAATACAAGAAAAATAGGATAAGTTTTGAGACTTTAAAAGAAGTTTCTAAGATATTAATAAATGATAAGAGGTTACTTGAAAAAACATTCTTCAACATATATCCTGAAGGACTAGTAGCTGATGTCGAGGAAGATAGAAATAAAGATTATTGGAGAAAAACATGAGAGTTTGGATTGTTCACCCCAAATATCTAGATTGTAAAGGATTAGTTGCATTATGGAGAGAAACCTTACTAGCTAGAAAAGTGCTTAAAGGTAAAACCAAAGGTTGGAGAAATCACCCCCAATTAAATAAATTTAAAACCCATAAGAATCCTGTTGCTGCTGTTAACACTTATCTTCTTTATGTTTTGGAAGAATCTGAAAAAAGATGTTATAAATTTAATAAAAGAAAAATTGAAAAAAGCTTTACAAAAAACAAAATAAAAATTCCTAAAAAAGAGGTTGTTTCTGATTTTGAAGACCTTAAAAATAAACTTAAGAAAAGGGACTCTAAAAGATATATAGAAATTGTTAAAGTAAAGGAGATAGAAGTAAATCCTATATTTATTATCAATAAGAATTAGAGAAGTGTTGTTATGTAAAAATAATGGAGGTATAAAAATGAAAGAGTTTATGTGTGTGCAACTTGGTAATCATGGAGATGTCGGTAAAACAATTTCTGAATGGCAAAATAAAGGTTGGAAGCTTCATACATACCAAGCGACTGGACGTGATATTTGAATTAAACATTACTTGCTTTTCGAAAAAGGGAGTTAGATAAGTCATGAAGGGAAAGATGATTAAAGAAGAAAACCGCAGGTTGTCTTTTTTATTAGAGCCCCTCTCGAGGCTAATTTTCTTCACAAATTAGCAGGGAGCAGAAATGAGGATTTAAGAGTTATTCAATTTCTTCGATTTCTTTACTAAGTTCCTTTTTTATTCTTTTTTTTTGTGCTTTTATTTGAACTTCTCAAAAAACCACTTATTTTAGCTCTTTGTAAGAAAATGAAAACACAAATTACTATTGCTATAACAATTATTGCTAAATAAGTTAAAATAGAAGTTATTGTAATTCCGAATTCTGCTTTTCCTACTTCGCATATTTGTGATTCAGCAGGCTTTTTAACAGTTGTTCCACAGTTGTTTGAATCTGTACATGTTCTTGTTTGTTGGTTGTTGATACATGAAGACCAACCTGTACAAGACCAACTTTCTTTGCAGGCAATAGCTGCTCCAGTAGGCGCAGCAGGTGCACCTCCTTTGGTTCCAATTAAGAAATAGGAGAATCCAGGAGATTCTGCCTGATAAAACACTTCGGAAACGTCTTCACTAACATAGTCAGTTTCTAATTCATTCCACTGGCCATTATTCCATCTATAAAGGGCAATGTTTAAAGCATCAACATTGTTATCTGTTAACCACGTTTTATTAACAGCAAATTTAATATAAATTTTGTTAACATTTACATCAGTTATATTTTCTTTATTAATCTCAATATAATGATAAATTTTTCCAGAAATTTCATGAGTTACAGATGCCGGCAAACCCGGTATTTTAGTGATAACTATTTTTATATTGTTAACAGAATTTGCAACAGAAATATTAATCTGTCTAAATGCAACATCTTCTGTTTTTGTTATTGAAACAACTGCTGTTTTATTAGCTGCTATTGATGGAATTGTTATATTTGCATTTCCTTTTGATACTGTAACTTTGGTTACTGGTCCACCTCCAATAATAGCTCCAGAACCACCAGGAGAATCTGAAGGAACAGAAACAGTAACAGTTGTTGTAAATGCATTTGTTGCATCACCTAATTGAAAACTTATTGTTTTTGCACCAGCTGTTGCTAACGAAGATACTGTAGCTGTCCATTGAAGATTTGTTGAAGAACTTGAACTAACAGTAATTGTATTAGATGTAAGATCTCCGCTACAGCTAATTTCTGAAGGACAGGTTAAAGCATAATATGTTGTTATATCATTTGCCTGAGGATTAGAAATTGTAATTGATAATGTGAAAGATTCGCTGCGACTTTTTGTAGTAGAGCTTGGAGATCCAGAAACAGTAAGTGCACTGGGATCTTCAAACACTATTGTTATTGGTGTTGAAGAAACAGGAGATTGGCCAGTAGGTGTTGCCTGACCATAAATATTACTATAAGTTCCTGACGTTCCCGCTGTTATTGTGAAGGGTTTTGTTACCTGTCCTGTAACAGAAACACTTGGATAATATTGAGCAGAAGGATCAGAAATTGAAATTTCTGACGGAGCTATCAAACGAATATCAGCTGTATCACTTTCGCTTGATGTTGTAGTAACGGATACTACCACATTTGTTCCTGTAGTTGCTCTTGTTACAGAAGCACTAGTTGATACATCTGTTATTGTTGCCAAAACAGGTATTGTAAAAACTAGAAAAGTTATGATTATTAATAAGAATAAAATTTTGTTCATTAAAATCAACCCGAGTACCAAACTCCTCCTCCCCAAACATTTTCTGTTTGAGTTCCATTTGTTATAGTGCCTTGTATCCACGTAGTTTGACCAATCGGCCAGGTGCCTAAGGCTCCCGGACCTGCTTTAACAATAGCACAACCTGTTGGACCTGTTAACACACTGCTTACAGCACTACCATTAATAGGATCATAAAGCTGTAATAATTCTAATGTGGGTGGTTGCATTGGCAAGAATTTTTCAGCTTTTAACACAATACTTGCTCCTTCTATTGGCAATGGTTGTGGCTTGTCAAATGTTTCTGCACAAATTTTAACATGGGCAATTGCAGTTGCGCTTGTAACTTCTTGAATTTGTGAAAGTTCTGGTTCTGGTTGATAGAAAAGAAAAGTCATTTTATTTGTGGGACCTGTGCTAGTATTACGATAAGTGGACACAGCAATTCTTGTATTTGGCTCTGCACCAAATGTAGATTGAATATCAAAACTAGTGTTTATGTAACGATAGAGTGAGTCATAATCATTAATTGTATCATTGCCCTGTGACATGTTAGTATCATCGTCTATACTTGTCATGTTTGTATTTGGAGCCCATATAATATACCACGGTGTTGTTATATTGGAGTCTTGAATAAAATCAAATGTATCAGTTTCAGTAACAGTCCCATTGTAAACAAATGGCACAAAAGCACTTCCACCACAACCAGCTGGATCAGGACAGTGTGCACCCCATACTGGAGCATCTGGTTCTCCCATTGTGTTATTTGTCCAGTATAGATCAACTTTACCTTTGGACAACCAATAAGCTGGTCCACCTCTGGTCATGAACTTTTTAATTTCTACATTTGTTCCACTTTCATATGAGGCTATGTCTTCATCACCAGATATGTTTATTTTCCAGAATAGATTATACCTTCCGCTTGGGGAAATATTAACTTTTAGAAATGCAACTCCATTTGTATCAGTATTAACAGAAGCAAATGTATAATTTTTACCAATTGGAACAATTAAACTTGAATTTTCCTCTCCTTCTAATTTTTCTTCGAATCCAAAACCTCCCCATTCTTGTTTTGCCACACCATTTACACTTATTGTTACTCCTGGCTGTAAATTGTCTGCTTTTTTAATAACATATGGAACAACAAATTGTTTATTGGTTTGATATTGTCCTCCCCAGTTTCCACCTGTCGGAAGAGCAATAGTAGATGTATTAATTAATCTAACATAACCGCAAAAATCAATTTTCCAAAGGTATAATGAACCTGAACCATCTATAGGAGTTATATTACGATTGTTGATATCAACAATTTTTATTGTGCCACTCTCATTAAATATTAAAGTATCATAAATACCAGCAGTTGTGTTATCAACTATTAATACTTTTGTTGAAGAGTTATAAACTACATCTTGTGATGATCCGCTCATCCATCTTGTTACATTAAATTGATCCTTTGCACACACACTGCCATCAGCTGTTTTAGACCAAGTATTATATGTCTCATTAATATAAGTCATATTCCAACCAAATTGTTGTTGTGCCTCAGTATTATTAACAGCATACCCATCTACCCATCCTAAACCTTCTTCATAAGGAATTATAACTGAGTATTTTGAAATTTGTAACCATAGATGCAGATCAGTTTTTTCTCCCGGTGTTGTATTAGCAGAAGAGTTAACTGTAATCATTAATTCTGCCCCACCTTTCCTTATTGTAGAAGGTATTGTAAATGTTAAATTCCATAATTCCCTTCCTGTATCATTTGTATTATTCCAACCATCTTCTAGTTTTGTTGCATTAATAATTGTTGCTGTTTGTAATTCCCCTTCCCAAGGCCTTCCTATTTTTACTGTGAAGTTACCTATAGAACTAACATTAGTTTTTGCAGATATGTTTGCAGATATGTTCTGTCCTGCATAGTATGTTCCTCCCCATTGCCAATCCTCAACCCAAGCATCAAATGGAACTATTTGAAATCCTCCAAATGATACATCACAACCAACAGTAGAATCACAAACCCTTGGTTGTAGTTCAACAAAACCATTTGGCCATTTTGATAGTACACTACCTTCTAAAGTAAAGTTCTGTGGGTAAATAACAAAACTAACATTATTTGATGTTGGGTCAGTGATATTACCAGTCTGTTCAAAAATAAATGTTAATGGTGTGTTATTAACTAAAAGACTCATGCCGCCTTTTGATGGATTAAAGTTCATTATTCTAGTTAATGAAATCGTGGTCTGATTATTAACCAGTTTTTTGTCTGAAAGACGAGTTGCATTCACAACATTAATAACCACACCAGATTCAGGAGCTATTCTCCAGTTATCTTGATTACTGCCAATAGACATGACTTTTGGCCAAAAGTTAAATTTTCTACACATGAATCCAGCAGGTACGCCATCATAATTGCCTTTATAAGTCACATTAAGAATCATGAAATAGAAACCTTCGAAATTATATCCTGGAAGTAATGTTACACTTATATTAACATTTCCATTAGAGTCAGTTGTTCCAGTTACTGATAAGTTAACATATTCAGAAACATCTCTGCCTGTAAACTCTTCTCTTACTTCTGCTATAGAATAAATTGAAACACCATTAGCAGCTCTATTTGTTTTAGTTTCATATACTGTTCCAGAAAAATTATATACACCTGCTGTACATGATAAAAATGATGGGCCACCTCCACCGCCTGGACCAGGGCCACCTCCAGTTTCAGGTTGTACAGGTCCTAAGAATCCTGAAACATAACTAGAAACAAAAAATGCACTGCCTCTTACTATATTTCCTGATATATTTGCCCGAATCTCAACCATTACAGGTCCTCTAATTATTTGAGGTATGTTAAGTGTAACATATGGGCTAGAACCATAAGTAACAGTATAATTAATATTAGATGTAATTTCAGTTGCACCAAACTTAAACTCAAGTGGGATTATTTTTATTACAGAAATATTTTGTATAAGAGTACCATCAATGGCAGCATTTGAAGTTAAATTAAATGCTTTTATAGATATAGTAGCATTTTCCCCTGGGGTTGCCATTGGCATAAAGTCCATTTCGCCTCCCATTCCAGAAACAGTTGCTGCCTTTAACAAATAGTTTTGAACGGAAAAGAATCCTTCTGTTATTTCAGTTGTAGAACCTATTGTTACATTAGCTCTTAGACCATATAATCCAGAAACCGAAGGTGCAGTAAAAGTAATTTTGCAAATAGGAGTTATCATATATTGACTTGAGCTAGTAGAATTTGTAATAGTAAATTGGATGTTATCACTTGTGTTCCACATGCTTGTTACAGTAATATTGCTACAATTAAGTGAGTTTGGACTTTGGATTATAGAATCGTCTGTTAGATTTATTGCAATAACATTTAAGGCAACAGTATCCCCAGCTTTAAAAGCAGCTTGTCCACCCCACTCCATAAAGAATTCTTTTACAGATTCTATTCTAACAGCAAAGCTCTTTGTATTAAACATAGTATAACTCTGAATGGTTGAACTACCAACAACAGCATCGATCCTGACCTCATAATTACCATTCTGTGAAGCTGTAAAAGTATTATTATAAAAACCAGGATATGTGTTCTGATCTCTTGCAGTTAAACTAAGAGTTGTTATTGAACTATCCGGAGCCTTTATGTATGCTGTCACACTGGTTGCTGTTGTAGGATTGCCATTAATGTCTCTTACCTTTGCCAAAATACTTACAGAACTACCAGGAGCAAAGTTAAAACCAATCTCATTTTCATCAGAAGGATCATGAGTAACAACAGAAACTATATAACTGGATTTAACACTGAAAATGCTATATACAGAACCATATTCAACAACAATTATATATGGACCATCAGCATCTGACGGTATTACAATTGAATATCTTATAACCCCATTTGAATCAGATAAAGAATCTAAAGCTGTTATAGTCCATCCAGAAACTTCTTGGCCATTTGCAGAAAATATTTTTAATAAATCTGTAGAACTTTTATTTACCAAAGGATCTCCTGTTGAATTTAACAAAGTAACATTAATGTTAAAAGTGCTACCTGCTACGAATGGTGGTTTCTTATTAATGTATGTTATATTACCGCTTGAAACATTACCAATATGAACTGTAATAGTTTTGGTTGGTAAAGCAGAAGAATTTGTTGTAACAGTCATATCATAATCGCCTATAGCTGATGGTGCACTGACATTAAAGTTAAATGTGCCAGGAGCTCCTGTAACTCCAGAATTTGAACTACCTGTAACACTGCCTGTAACATTTATACCTGATATAGTATCACTTACTGTAGTATTCTGTATATTGCCCTGAATAGTTATGTTACTTCCAGACGTTGTAAAACCTGTAACGTAAGCGTTTAAATAGATTGCTGCAGAAGCACTCCTTGAAATAAGAAAAGTTGATAAAACAAACATAAAAATACTCAAAAAATATTTTCTTTTCAAAAAAACACCACTTTATGTAAAATATAATTTAAAAAGCTGTTTATATAATTTTCTATCTTACAGAATAACCGATGAAAAAATAAGGGACTTATTAAATATGAGAATGCTGAAAGTCTATGCAACCAGTTTGATGAACCCTCTCGAGGATCCTTTACCAGTGCCATTTAGTTAAATAAGGAAATCAAAAAGATTTGGCTGCTTTAAAAACACAACTTGCTTTATCCTTCTATAATCCTAATGTTACCATTGTTCCGTAAACAAGGAAAGCGGGCCAGAAGATCGCTTTGAAGAATCCTACAACTCCATCCCAAAAGGTTGGGGCAGTAGTTATGTAATATATCAATGCAGCGATGAATCCCAAAAAGTAAAACCAACCTCCAGTTCCACTACTACTCACACTATCTTTTACTGCGCATTTGAAGTTTTTCTTTCTTCGTTTAGATCCCCTGAATTCTTTTTCCATCTTTCTGCCTATGACCTCTCCGATTTCATCCCAAGTTGGTTCTCTCTTTATTTTTTTTCTAGGCATATTATTACCTCTAAAACACTAATATTTTAGAAATTTAAAAAGGTTTTGATTTTTCTTATATTTATGATTCAAGTAAGGCTTGTAACTTAACTTCAGGATCAAGCTATATCAAAACAATAAAAAACCTAAAAATAATAAAATTAGTTCTAGTATCAAACAAAACCAAAATCCTCCCATTAATGCTCTTGAACTCATCCCTAAAGCAAATATTAGAAATAAAATATTGAAATTAGCTAAAATGCCTAAAATAAGAACAATTGGATAAATTGAAAAAATTCTTATTTTATTAGGTAACATACTTTGAAAAATTAACCCGAATATAAAAATTAAAATAAATTCTAACATCTAATCACTGAACTGTTCATAAAGTTAGTATTATAAAAACCTTTTTAAATTTTAGGATTTCATAGTAAAGAATGAAAAAGTTTATAAGTAAGATTTCTCATTGATTAATATTATGTTACCTAGTGTTTCGGCTATTGTTCCAGCAAAGAATGAAGAAAAAGTTATAGAAAATTGTATAAAAAGTCTTTTGAATTCAAATTATCCAAAAGATAAGTTAGAAATAATAGTTTCTATAGATGGTTCCACTGATAAAACTTTAGAAATATGTAAAAAGTATGAACCTAGAATAAAAGTTATAGAATCAAAACCAAAAAAATGTAAAGCAGAAGCTTTGAATGAAGTTTTACATATAGCAAATGGAGAAATCGTAGCAATCTATGATGCAGATTGCATAGTTGATAAAAATTGTTTAAAAAAGGCTGTAAAACATTTTTCTGACAAGAAAATAGCAGCTGTTGCTGGTACTATTAGATCTTATAATAAAAATAAAAGTTTGGTAGCTAGGGCAATCTCTTTAGAAACAAGTTTTACATCGTTTATAGAATATTTTTTGAGTAGTTTAGGAGCAAATACTCACTTTCTTGGCAAAAATATATTTATAAGGAAAAAAATTCTTGAAAAAATTAGTGGTTTTGATACATTCACGTTTATAGAAGATATAGAAATGTCAATTAGAATGAAAAAATACAATTATAAGACAGTCTTTGAGCCACATGCTATAACATGGCAGGAGGAGCCAATTTCTATTAAATCATTTTTAAAACAACGTTTGAGATGGGCTAGGGGTACAGTTAGGTTAATCAAATTTAAAAGACGTCGAGGATTAAGAAATATCTTATCAGACGGTATGCATGGAATATATTTTTATTTTCCACCATTTGGTTTAATAACAGCAACAATTTTAGCAATTGTTTTTTATTTACAATTACCATATATAATTGTTTTACCTTTTCTTGGCTTGTTTATATTTAATATGATACTATTAATCTATTCTAGAATATTTTTCAAAGAATCACTTAGAGATCTTTTAGCTCTTCCAGTATGGTTTATTTTAAGTAATATACATTTGTTTTTAATAATAAAATCATGGATAGATGAAAATAAAAATAAAGAATTCATGTGGTATAGAGTTGAAAGATAATGAATAAGTGGGACTCGTTCTGGTCAAACACTAATTTCTTATTTGTGTTAGCAATGAGAACTCACCGTAAACTAGTTTTTAAAATGTATCAAAAACTTCTCGATTCACTAAACTTAAAGAACCCAAATGTGATTGAGCTAGGATGTGGTTCAGGTATGTTAACATTGAAAATATTAAAAAAGTATGGAGGTTCTGCAACAGTGCTTGATAATAGTAAAGAAGCTTTAAAACTTGCAGAAGAGAAGTTTAAAAAGCATAATTTTAAAGCAAAAATTCTTTGTAGAGATTTACTTAGATTTAAACCCAAAAAGAAATTTGATATTGTTCATTCAGAAGGTTTAATAGAACATTTCTCGAATGAAAAACAGAAAAAAATCATTGAGACACATAAAAAATGCGTTAAGAAAAATGGTTATATTCTTATTACTGTTCCAAGGCCGGCTTGGTATTACAGAATAACTAAATGGTTTTTAGAAAAAATAAATAAATGGCCTTTTGGATTTGAAAAAGCTATGAGTAAAAATGAACTAAAAAAAGTTTTAGAAAAATATGGTTTAAAGGTAGTCAAGTTCGCTGAATATTCGAGATATTCTTTTGCTTTAGCAAAAATATAAAAATACTTATATTTTATTAATTGTTATGACAGAAAGATTTGGTAGAGATTATTTTTACGGATTTAAAGAATCTAATTATTATGATTATGAAAAAATGAATCCTTCTAAATTATTTAAAAATGTAATTTCTTTTATAAAAAACCAAAATATTAGAGGTAAATTTTTAGATGTTGGTTGTGCTTTTGGTTTGTTGTTAAAAGAAGTTTCCCCCCTTTTTAATGAATTACATGGATTTGATATTTCAGAATTTGCTATTAAAAAAGCAAAACAAAAAATCCCGAAAGCTAATCTTAAAGTTGTAGATTTGGAAAAATCTTTGCCATATTCTAATGAATCATTTGACTGTATTGTTGCTTTAGATGTTTTAGAACATACAAAAAACTTTGAAAAAAACTTTGAAAAAATAGTTAAAAAATTAAAGAGAGGAGGATATCTAATTTTATCAGTGCCAATAGATACATGGCTTAGAAAATTTTTTGGTTTTTTAGACAAAGATAAAACTCACATTTCTATTTTAAAGGAAGATAAATTATTCCAAATTGTTAAAAAAAATAAATTAAAAGTCATAAGTAAGAGATATTTTTTCCCCCTTCCATTGATTTATAAAATTCCATATATACCCTTTGAGATTGAATTAATGCTTAAGAAAGAATAATTAGAAAGATATAAAAATACTTATCTTATATTTTCTTACAAGGGGTTATGGTCCAACCAGGTACGACAGCTGGCTCCAGACATGGAGATTTGATAAAAAGATGAAATGAAGAAACCAGCTAATGGGAGTTCGAATCTCCCTGACCCCATTTAAAGTGATAATATGATAGAAACAAAAACTGTAAAATTGAAATTTCCAAAAGACTGTAACATAATTTTAGGTCATTCACATTTCATTAAGACAGTGGAAGATATTCATGAAACCTTAGTTAATAATGTTCCAGGAATAAAGTTTGGTTTAGCTTTTTGCGAATCTTCAGGTCCTTGTTTAGTGAGAAGTACTGGAACAGATAATGAATTAAAGAAAATAGCAGAAAAGAACGCATTAAACCTAGGAGCAGGCCATTCCTTTATAATTGTGTTAGGAAAAGGATTTTATCCAATAAATGTCCTTAATGCAATAAAAAATGTTCCAGAAGTTTGCAAGATATTTTGTGCGACAGCCAATCCTGTTGAAGTAATATTAGCAGAAACTTCACAGGGAAGAGGAATATTAGGAGTAATAGATGGTGAACACACCAAAGGAATAGAATCTGAAGACGATGTAGAAGAGAGAAAAGAGTTTCTAAGAAAAATAGGGTACAAATTATAACTTTTTAAATTCTTTCAATGAATTCTATTTATGCGCCGATAGTCTAATGGTTAGGACATGAGCCTTCCAAGCTCACGATCCGGGTTCAAATCCCGGTCGGCGCACTTTAGTGATAATTATGGAAGTAGAACTAAGAGCAAAGCTTGATGATATTAATATTGTTTTAAATAAAATCAAAAAACTGAATTCTAAATTTAAATATGAAGTTCAACAAAAAGATGTTATTTTCAAACCATTAAATTCAAAAAAGAAATTTATTCTTCGTATAAGATCAGAAGATAAAAAAGACCATAAATTAACTTATAAAGAATTAACAGATACAGATGGTGTTTGGAAAGAATTTGAAACAAAGATAAGTGATCCAGAGCAAACAAGAAAAATATTATTAGAATCAAAATTCTATGAATGGTTAATAATTGAAAAAATAAGGAAATGTTTTACTTTAAATGATTTCGAAATTAATGTAGATACTTTTATTCAACCTAAAGATTTTGGAAACTGGATAGAAGTTGAAGTAATAACTGATCATATTGAAAACGGAAGAAAGAAAATCAGAAAATTTTTTGAGAGTTTGGGAATATATAGCAATAGTCTTGTAGAAAAAGGATACCCAAGAATAATAAGAGGTATTTAGAAAATCAATACTGGTTTAGAATTATTTGTTCTCTTTCTGGGCCTACTCCAATCATTGTAATAGGAGCTTTTAGATACAATTCTAATATCGATACATATGTTTGTGCATTTTTAGGTAATTCATTGAAATCTCTTATTTGAGTTATATCTTCTTCCCATCCACCGAATGTTCCATAAACAGGTTTACAACCTTCTAATTCTACAGGAAATCTTTCTATCAGTTCTCCATCTTTTCTGTAAGCAGTGCAGATTTTTAATTCTCTTAAGCCACTAAGAACATCTAATTTTGTTAGAGCTATTTCGTCTGGTTTATTAATCATACAAGAATGTCTAGCAGCAACACTATCGAACCAACCACATCTTCTTGCTCTTCCAGTGGTTGTACCATATTCTCTTCCTTGTAGTCTCATATATTTTCCTTGATAGTATTTATTACCTCCATTTGCTCTTTTAAGAGCATCTTCTAATTGTTCTTCAAAATTGGGTTCTATTTCTTCCCATCTGCCTTCTGCTTTTGTTTTTTCATATGTTCCCAATTCTGTTGGAAACGGCCCCTTTCCTACTCTTGTTACATAAGCTTTTGCAACTCCAATTATTCTATCTATCCTTTTTGGACTAATTCCCACACCTGTGCAGATTCCTCCAGCAATTGGGTTTGATGATGTTACATATGGATAAGTCCCATGATCTATATCAAGCAACGTTCCTTGAGCACCTTCAAATAATACATGTTCATTTCTGTCTAGAGCTTCATTTACCAACAATGAAACATCTCCAATCATTTCTTGAAATTCTTTATGTTCTTTAGCATAATCTATCATTCTGGTTCCCCTTCTACCAATTTTGTCTTCGTAACAAGGACCTATTCCTCTTTTTGTTGTGTCTATTCTACTTTCTCCCCTCTCTTTCTCAATATGTTTTTCTGTAATAACATGAGCCCTTTCACTAACAGTTAAATCAACATTTATTCCTCGTGACTCTAGATAATCTATTTCATCTTTCAGAACGTGGGGATTAACAACAACACCATTTCCTATTGCGACCCTTTTTCCTCTAATAACACCACAAGGTATTAGATGCAATGCAAATTTCTCATCTCCAACCACAACTGTATGACCTGCATTATTTCCGCCACTATATCTTACAATAAGGTCAGCATCTTCTGCGAGATAATCTACGAACTTTCCCTTTCCACTGTCTCCCCATTGAGTACATACTACAACAGTCGCTGGCATAAAAAACTATTTGATAGTTAAAAATAAATATTGATATTATGAAATATGACAGATTCAAAAGAATAAAAAATCAAAGAAAGAAAATAGCATTAGAGAGAATAGAAATATATGCTGGCAGTATTGTGGAAAGATGATATCCAAAAATTATAACAGGTATTTGAATGAAAATTGTTTTATGTACACCACCAATTGGAGAAACATTGGATTATTCTTGGCCACCAATCGGTTTATTATACATAGCTTCTTATCTAAAATCAAAAAGTAATCATGAAGTAAAGGTTATAGATGCATACTGCTCTAATGAGACAGAAAATCAATTTTTGAATCAAATTAAAAAAGAAAAACCAGATGTGATAGGATTAAGCTGTACCTCTTATACATTTCTTAGATCTATGAGATTGCTTAAAAAAATAAAACAAATGTTCCCCGAGGTTATAATTGTGTTAGGTGGTATTCATGCAACTTTTTTTGCTGAAAAGATATTAAAAAATTATAAGTTTATAGACTTTGTGGTTAAAGGTGAAGGTGAGATCACTTTTTATAAACTGATCAATAATTTACACAATAGAAAAAAATTAAAAAATATTAAAGGGCTTGCTTTTTATTATAAAAATAAAATAGTAAATAACAAAATAGAATTCATTGAGGATCTAGATTCTTTGCCGTTTCCAGACAGAAGCCTTGTGAAGTCTATTGATTATGCGCAATGTTGGTTCGGTTTGAAACTCAGTTTTGGTAAATTTACCACACTCTTAACATCTAGAGGTTGTCCACACAATTGCACTTTTTGTTGTTGTTCTGCTCTCTTTAAGAGAAGATGGAGAACAAGATCTGTGGAAAATATTTTGGATGAGTTAGAAGAAATTTATTCTCAAGGTTATGATACATGTATTGTTGTTGATGATAATTTTACTTTGAATTCTAAAAGAGTAATTAAAATATGTAGAGGTATAAAAAAGAGAAAAATAAAGATGAATTTAAATTGTGAAGGAAGGGTAGATAAAGCCTCGTTGGAAGTTTTAAAAGAAATGAAGAGAGCAGGATTTTCTACCATATATTTTGGAATGGAGAGCGGTTTACAAAAGGTTTTAGATTATTATAAAAAAGGCATTACAGTTGAACAGATAAAAAATGCTGTTAGAAATGCAAAAAAAGCCAGACTAAATGTAATAGGCTCATTTATTATAGGTTCTCCAATTGAATCTAAGGAAGACATATTAAAAACACTTGAATTTGCTACTGATTTACATATTGGCCTTCAAATAAATTCCTTAGGAATAGTTCCAGGAGCAGAATTATGGTCAAAATTAGAAAACAATAACAAAATAAGAAAAAATGATTGGAAGAGTGCACATAGCATATCTAAGTATTATAACAACTTTTCAGAAAAAGAACTTTTAAATTTTATAGATTATAGTTATAAACTTCATTCTAAGAAATGGCTGCTAAGACTAAATTTTTTAAAAGATATTTTCACTTTATTAACAGGATATAACATAAGAATAATTTCATGGAACTTATCTAAGAATCCATTTCTTTTTATGAAACGTCTGATTAAAATCTTCACTGAAGGCTTCTATCCTTACAGGTAATAATATGAAATATGACAAATTCAAAAGAATAAAAAACCAGAGAAAGAAAATAGCATTAGAGAGAATAGAAATATTAGAAAAAATGATAGAAAAAAAGCCTGAATTTGCTAATAGATATAGACAACTAATAAAAAGATTAAAAGAAAAATATAGGTTACAAAAGATTTTTAAAGATAAAAACAATATTAGAAAGGTATGATTATGAGAGATGTTCCTCCACAAAAGCTTATAGGAAAACTTTCAGAAGAATTAAAGAAAAATGAGAATATAAAACCTCCAGAATGGTCTAAATTTGTGAAAACAGGAGTTTCATCAGAAAGACCTCCTTCACAAGGAGATTGGTGGTTTTTAAGATCTGCAGCTATTTTAAGAAAAATCTATCTAAATGGTCCTATAGGTACTCAGAGATTAAGAAATGTTTTTGGTGGAAGAAGGAGAAGAGGACATAAACCAGCTCATCATAGAAAAGCTGGTGGAAAAATAATAAGATTGATTTTGCAACAATTAGAAGGTGCAGGCTATATTAAAAAAACAGAAAAGCCAAGAAAAGGTAGAATAATAACATCCAAAGGTCAAAAATTATTAATTAAAACTGCTAAGGGATTGAAATGAAAGCTGCTGATGTTGCTGAGTTCGAAGCTTTAAAAAAAGATGTATTGAGAAAAGCATTAACTAAAGAAGCTTTGGAAAGATTAGGGAGAGTTAGAATTGCAAATCCTTTAGTTGCTACTCAATTAGAGATTTACTTACTTCAACTTTATCAAACAGGCCAATTAAAAGAAACAATTGATGATAAAAGACTAAAACATATTCTTAAGGTTTTATTACCTAGGAAAAAAATGAAAATAAAAAGGAAGTGATTGAATGCCTAAAAAATCCACAAGATTGCCAAAGAAATTAAGATTGTCAGCTGCTAGCAAAAAGAAGAGAGCTCCTAGATGGGCTGATTTAAAGAAATATGGGAAAAGAGCAAGAACAAGAAGAATTCAAGTACATCCTACAAAACATTGGAGAAGAGGTAGGCTTAAGAAATAAATTCTAAGAAATAAACAGAATCATTTTATTTTGTCAATTATAGTTTCAATCCCAATCCCATACTATCAATAACTTACAAAGTCAAAAAGGCATAATGGATAGTCAACCACCAGTCCGCAGCTTTTACAAACTACTTCAAACTTACCACGAACCAATTTACCTCTACAATCCGGACACCTATTTAACATATTTATTGTTTATTCTGACAAAGGATAAAGATTTTTTATCGATTTTAAGACAAATATAAAAAATTTATTTTCTAAATTAACGAAAAGTTAATAAATATAGAAGATAAATTAACATTTGTATGATAGATAAAAAAGATAGAAAAATATTGGTTGAATTGTTAAAACATGGGAGAAAATCTTTTGCAGACTTGGCTAGGTCATGCAAAATGACTAGACAAAGCATCTTTAGTAGAATAAAGTCTTTGAAAAGAAAAGGAATAATAAAAGATTTTACAGTAAATTTAAACCAGAAAAAACTAGGTTTAGACTTAAAAGCCTATATTTTAATTTCAGCTGATCTTTCAGGATACTTGAAACACCCTGACAAAAACCCAATTACAAACTTAAGACTTTTACCACAAGTTTCTCAAATTCATAGACTTTATGGAAGGTTCGACTTTCTAATAGAAGTTTTAGTCAAAGATATAAATGAGCTTTCAAATATTGTAGGAAAAATTCATAAATTAGAAATGGTAACTAAGACAGAAACAACAATAGTTCACCAAAACATAAAAAACAATACCCAACACCCATTTGAAAATGCTTTGAAATAGTCTTATAATACTCTTAAAAAGTACATAGGAGTAATTTTAGAGTAATCATGATCTTTTGCTTCAAAGAACTCTATAATTTTAAAGTATTTTTTATAATCATTTTCCTCTTCGTTTCTGAAAGCATAAAGAAAAACTTTATTAACGAATTTTTTACACCAGAAATTCCAGACAACATCATGAATTTTTTGTAAGTTTTTATTTTCAAATTCCATTCCCTCTCTTTTATGATATTCTTCTAAAACTTCTTTTGCTTTAGCAAAAGAACCGATATGATTTTTAGGCTCATGAGTTAATATATGTAATTCTAAGACCATTTCTAAAGCACTTTGCATGTTTGGCTCTTTTTTTGAAAAATACTCTAGAATTTCTTCAACACTGGAAAAAGGCTTTTTATCTGGAGCACAAAAAGTTCTAGTTAAGAAAATACCATTAGGCTTAAGTACTCTTTTAACTTCTGATAATAAATGCGATCTCTCTTTCCAAGGAATATTTGGTAAAATAGCATCTCCAACCACTACATCAAAATAGCTATTTGCTAACGGGTTATTTAACCAATTAGCCTTAATTAGAACTTCTTTTGGATTTTTATTTTTTAGCAATTCTTCCATAGCTAAAAACATATCTAAATTAATATCAATTGAGTGTACAAGATATTCAAAATCAAATAAAGCATCTCTTAATTCTGGTGTTGCACCCAAAACTAATCCTTTTAATGGCTTTTTATCTTTGTTTATTTCCTTTAGCCATTCTCTGTATTTTTCAATTTCTTGTGGCGAAATACGACTTGGGACTGTAAAATAAGTTTTCCACATATATGCAATTTGTCTCCATGGCAAAGAAGTTGTTTTTAAATCTTCTTTCATAGACTATATATAAAAATTGTAAATTATAAATAATTATGACTAAAATGAAAAACTTGAAAGGCGAACCTGTTAGAATAACAGCAAAAGATAATTTAGAATTACATGGAATATTGTTTGAACCTAAAAGAAAAACTAAAAAAGTTTTAATTCATGTTCATGGATGGACTGGAAATTTCTATGAAAACAAATTCATAGATTATATTGCTAAGGAAGCTGTTAAAAGTGGTTCTTCATTTCTAACTTTTAACAATCGGGGAGTTGGATTTGTAACTGATTTAATCAGAAGAAAGAAAAATAGAGTGAAGTACATAAGAATTGGTGGCTCTTGGGAAAGATTTGAAGATTGTATCATTGATATAAAGGCTGCTGTTGATTTTGTAAACAAAAAAGGATACAAGAAAATAATTTTACAAGGTCATAGTTTGGGTTGTCAAAAGATCACATATTATCAATATAAAACAAAAGACAAAAGAGTAAAAGGCATGGTATTAATAGCGCCAGTAGATGATGTCGGTTTTGTAAAAAAAATATTTAAAAAGAAATATGAAAAAGCATTAAAAATTGCTAGACAAATGGTTAGAAGAGGTAAAGGTAAAAAACCAGCTCCTAAATGGATAAGGTTTTATCCTTTGATCACACCAAAAAAATTTTTAGATGTAGCTGATCCTAAAACTACATCAGGAAAATTATTCTACTATTCTGGCAAGTTAAAAGAGATTAGAAGTGTAAAACTTCCTGTGTTAGCAATATTTGGTTCAAAAGATGACTATCAACCTAAACCAGAAGAAAAATTAAAAATTCTTAAAAAGATCATAAGACATTGTGATACTAGATTAGTTAAAAATGCTGGACATGGATTTCTAGGTTTTGAAGTTAGTTTATCAAAGTTAGTTGGTAATTGGATTAAAAAAATTAGATAGAATATTTAAATTTCTAATTTCTAATTTTAAGAGTGAAAAAATGGACAGAGTAATATTAATAAAAAACCTTCTGTTAAAAAATCTCAGAAAAGTTGTAGCTAGAAAAATAAAAGGAAAATTTTCTAAAGGAGAAGTCATAGCAATAAAAACACATATGGGTGAATATGGAAACTTATATTATATAAGACCTTCTATAATTGAACTTGTTGTAGATGAGTTAAAGAAAATTGGAACAAAACCTTTTGTTTTTGATACGCCTGTCGCTTATGGTGGAGAAAGAAACACAATAGAAAAATACATAGAAACTGCAAGAAAAAATGGTTTTACTAAAGAAACAATTGGTTGTCCAATTGTTATTTCTAATAAAGGAATAGAAGTTAAGAGCAGATGGTTATCAGAATTAAAAATTGCTAAAAAAATGTATGAGGCAGATGGATTACTTGTTCTTTCTCATTTCAAAGGTCATGAATTGTCAAATTTTGGAGGTGCTATAAAGAATTTAGGAATGGGTGGAGTAACAAAAGAAAGCAAGAGTATAATGCATACAGAGACTCAACCTCAAGTCCAACCAGAAATAGTTGGAGAGTGTAAAGGTTGTGGAACTTGTGTTAATGTTTGTTATGAAAAAGCTATTTCATTGAAGAATGGAAAGGTTCATATTGATTATGATAAGTGTTTTGGATGTTGCGCATGTGTTGATGCATGTCCAAATAAAGTTTTAAAAATGAAAACAGTTAGATTCAGCAGAGCTTTAGCAGAAGTTGCTTCTCTTATAGTTAAAAAATTTGGTAAAAAATCACTTTACATCAATGTTTTATTGGACATAACTGATACTTGTGATTGTTATCCAATAGGAAGTTCAGATAGTGGAAAAATAGTTGCTCCTGATATAGGAATTCTTGTTTCAGACAATATTGTATCAATTGAAAAAGCTTCATTGGATTTGGTCCAGAAAGCAACTAATAATGAATTTGGTAAAATTTTCAAATCTAAATTAGATGAGCAGTTAGTAGCTGCTAGTGATTTTGGTTTAGGTAAAGGAGAATATAAATTAGAAACTTTAAAGTGATTAAATGATTTTAAAATTCAAACTAAAAGACGCTTACAAGTTTGGGTGGGAGGGGTTAAAAGGTTTAGCTTTTAATTCTAAAGAAGATTTTGAAAGAGCAAGCGCAGCAATGTTTGAAGTAACAGGAAAGCATGGGAAAGTAAAATCATTAGTTAGTGACAGAGTTTATTTAGTTTTGGAAGGAAAAGGAGAATTTAAAATAAATGAAGAAGTTGTTCCTGTTGAAAAAAATGATGTTATAATAATTCCTAAGAACACACCCTATGATTATAAGGCAGTTGAAAGAACTTTAAAATTATTTTTAGTTCATACACCAGCTTTTGATGAGAGTAAAGAAGTCAAATTAGAATAAGAAAATGATTAAATGAATCCTATTTTAGAAAGCATAAAACCAGTTATAGCAAATTCAAAGCATGTAAAAATCAATATATTAAAAATTGAAGAAGTAGCTAAAAAATTATCAAACTTTCAATTTCCTGAACAAAAATATGACTTTTTTCCAAAATTAGATAGAAATGGTATAAATCAGTTTGCTCTTGTTTTAAATTCAATTAATTTTCAATTCAGAGACTGGAGAACTCCTAATGTAAGATTCGAGATAAATTATAAAAATCAAATTTACAAAGGATTTTTTGGATTAGCTTATTCTTTAAGAAAAAATATAGAGAACGATTTACCAATTTTAGATGCTGGATATTTATCAAATCTTTCTGAACAAGAAGCTTTGAAATTTCTAAAAACAAATATAATAATTCCATTTTTTAAAAAAAGAGTTAAAATCCTCAATGAAGTTGGCAAAGTTCTAAAACAAAAATACGATGGACAGTTTTCTAATTTTTTAAAAACCTCTAATAAAGCTTTTGATAATGGTAATGGATTAGTTGAAAAAATTGTGATAAATTTCCCTTCATTTAATGATATCAGAATTTATAAACCTACGAATTCTATAGTAAAATTTTATAAGAAAGCTCAACTCATGCTAGCAATATTACATCATAATCCATATTCTGATTTTAGATTAGAAGACATAGGAGAACTCACTGTTTTTTCAGATTACAAGCTTCCCCAAGCATTGAGAGATTTAGGAATTTTAGAATACACAAGTGAATTAGCCAACAAAATAGATAATTTTGTTATGATTCAGGAAGGTTCTGATGAAGAAGTAGAAATGAGAGCACACACAATACATGCTTCTGATTTATTATGTAAAGAAGTTAATAAACATAGAGAAGATAAAATTACACCAAGTCATGTAGATGAATATTTATGGTTAGAAGGAAAGAAAAGTAAAAAACCAAGACATTTTACAGAAACA
>JABAOF010002111.1_pt1 | contig 29512 bp, 24 predicted proteins | sample 7062171 | NCBI WGS metagenome assembly JABAOF01 (sample SAMN14538628, study PRJNA623070) | marine sediment metagenome | biome: marine biome [ENVO:00000428]; feature: marine pelagic biome [ENVO:01000023]; material: deep marine sediment [ENVO:00002113] | place: India: Gulf of Khambhat ...
GCAGCCATGCCCCCGTACGTATCTACAATAATTTTCCTTCCCGTCATTCCTGTATCCGACTGTGGCCCGCCGATAACGAATTTGCCCGTCTCGTTAATAAAACATTCTGTCTTATTGGGATCATAAAATTCACCCAGAGTAGGGATAATAACTTTTTCTTTAATCTCTTTTCTTGCTTCTTCGGTCATCTTTTTTCCTGTCTTATCTACCACCTCTTCTGTATGCTGGGCAGCGATAACCGCCCTATTAACCACAACCGGCTCCCCATTCTGGTATTCCACTGTCACCTGTGATTTACCGTCAGGACCCAAATACTTAATTATACCCTTCTTTCTGACATCAGCTAACTTGCGCGTCAGCTTATGGGCCAACATAATGGGCAAGGGCATCAGTTCAGGAGTTTCGCCGCAGGCATAACCGATCATTGTACCCTGGTCACCAGCTCCACCTGCATCCACTCCCTGAGCAATATCTTCTGACTGCCTGCCAATGGCATTTAAGATAGCGCAGGTCCGGGCGTCAAATCCGTACCTGGTATTAGTATATCCAATATTTGTTAATACATTACGCACTAATTTCTGCAAATCGACCCAGCCTTTTGTAGTGATTTCTCCGCCCACAACTACCAGCCCTACTGTTATAAATGTCTCACAGGCAACCCTTCCGTCGGGGTCTTGCCTGATGACATCATCCAAGACAGCGTCAGAAATCTGGTCACAAACTTTATCCGGATGTCCTTCGGTAACGGATTCAGAAGTGAAAGTGAAATTTCTTTTGTTCAATATTCGCCTCCCTTACGAATTTCATCTACTCCCGCACGTTAATTACCGACCCTTCATAAACAGAAATATTCGTAGATATATCCGCATTATTGCCGATAATGCAATTTACCAATTTGACATTTTTTCGCACGTGGACGCCATTCCAGAGAATGCAATTTTTCAATTTCACTCTCTCTTCAATTACGCTGTTGCTCCCTATTGTGCTAAATCCTCCAATCAAGCCATTCTCTTTAAGTGTACAATTTTCCCCGATTACACAGGGACCTTTTATTCTCACCCCGGGAGCAATTCGAGTACCCTTACCAATCCACACATTCTTACCTTTTTTTTCTCCCGGGATCTCCAATTTTATTTTACCTTGCAGAGCGTCGTTCTGGCCCCGACGATATTCTAACAGATTGCCAATATCACACCAGTACTTTTTCGTCTCATAACCAAATATCCGCTCTCCTCGCTGTAGAAGCTTTGGCCACACATCCCTGGCAAAATCATAAAATTTTGCCCTGGGAATATAACGAAAAACTTCTGGCTGGAAAACATAAATCCCTGTATTCACTGTATTACTGAACACGCTACTCCAGGCAGGCTTCTCCACAAACTGTTTAATATGTCCTCCCTTTTTTGTCAGAGCAATACCATATTCAAAGCGACTATCCACGCGTTTAAGAACCATAGTGCCAAAAGCTTTTCTCTTTCTGTGAAAGTTTATAACGTCAGTTAAATTAATATTAGTCAAACCATCCCCACTCATTACCAGAAAAGTATCGTCAAAAAAACGTTCTACCTTCTTGACCCCACCCGCTGTGCCCATCAACTTTTTCTCTTCAGAATAGTTTATCTTCATACCAAATCTTGAACCATCTCCGAAATAGTCAGATATCATCGATTGATGGGCATGAATATTTACAACCACTTCTTTGATATTATGTTTCCTCAACAGTTCCAGAACATGTTCCAGAACAGGTTTATTCACGATGGGGAACATCGGCTTGGGGATGTTATAAGTTAACGGCCTCAGCCTTGTCCCTATTCCCGCAGACATAACCATAGCTTTCATAATATTATCCTTGAGGACCAGGATTCCATAAAAATACTGTAGTGTAGCCCTTCATGGGCGCCCCGATAAATCGCGGCGGGCATAAACCTCACACTACCAGACGTTTTCAAGCATTATAAAGAATTTCTCTCCCGATTGCAAGCAACTTTTCTGTCTTTCCTGGCTCATCCGTTTCCGCATAGACTCTTAAAACAGGCTCTGTGCCAGAAGGTCTGAGGAGTAACCAGCTATCATCTTCCAATATAAACTCAATTCCATCATACGTTTTTATCTCTTTTACGGGAATATCCAAGAGTTTCTTCGGTGCCCTGTTGTACAGATTTTGTACAAATTGTTCTTTCTCTAAACCTTCCCACCTGGTATTCCCTAATTCAAAGTCGACCCTCTTGTAGAACGACCTTCCAAACTCTTCTTCCATCTCTTTCAATAGAGTGGATAGTCTCTTCTTTGTCTTTGCCAGCATCTCCACAAAAAATAGCGAGGACAATAACCCATCCCTCTCTGGAATATACCCCTGGTATCCATATCCACCGCTCTCTTCTCCGCCAATAAAGATATTTTCCTTTAACATTAAATCGGCTACATTCTTAAAACCGACTGGAACTTCCTGAAATTCCAGACTATACTTTTTGGCAATCCTTTCGCTCAAATAACCCAGGGAGATAGTCTGAACAACTTTACCTTTCTCACCTTTTTCCTTTACCATATAGAGAAGTAGCAGCGGGAAGACCTGGTGGGGGGTAAGATAATTCCCTTCATCATCAACCACACCAATCCTGTCAGCGTCGCCATCAGTCGCCAGACCAATATCGGCGTTCGTCTCTTTTACCTTGTTTTTCAACTCTGCCAAATATTCACTTATCGGCTCTGGATTCAATCCACCAAAGAGTGGGTCGCGGCGAGTATGGAGTGTAACTACATTACAATTTGTATCTTCAAGCATTTGTTCCATATAGTTACTTCCCACCCCGTACATAGGGTCAGCAATAATTTTCAAACCGGCATCTTTAATAAGAGCAAAATCGATAAAAGATTCCAACTTAGCAAGATAAGAAGGAACTAAATCTTCTTCAATTATCAATTCCGGATTAATAGCATCAGAAACGTTGCTTCGATAAAGATTTTTCTCAATCTTTCTCGTAATTTCTTCAGTGGCCGACCCTCCATAGGGGGCCTTAAATTTGATACCACAAAACTGAGGAGGATTGTGCGAGGCAGTAACCATTACCCCGCCATCCCATTTCCTCTCCACGATGGCGAAGGAGACGCAAGGAGAAGGAACTGACTTATTGCTGATAATCACTTTGATTCCATTTGCGGATAATACTTCGGCAATCAGCGAAGCATATTTCTCAGCAAGAAAGCGATTATCATACCCCACTACCACCTCCTGCCGCTTGTCGCCTGTCTTTTCTTCTTTGAGGTAGTCTGCTATTGCCTGGGCAACGATTCTCACATTACCAAATGTGAAATCGTCAGCAATAACTCCTCTCCATCCATCTGTGCCAAACTTAATTTTTACCATACCATGATTACCAATCCCCACTTTCGGGAGAACTACAAACCTTTTTCAACCAATTAAACCCTTACGTGTATTCCTTCAATTTGGGGTCTTTTCTTAACCTCTCCACTAATCTCTTAACCTGCTGACCCTTTCCTTTAGGAAAGACTAAAGTAACGTCCTCTGTAGAAACAATAATAAGGTCGGATACGCCAATTGTAGATAATAGTCCCTTTTTATTTACCACCGTGCAGTTTTGAGTGTCCATAAGCAAAACTCTGCCCGTAATAGCATTCTTCTTTCTGTCGCGCAAGAGAAATCTGTCCAGTGATTCCCAGGAACCCAGGTCCTCCCAGGAAAAATCGGCAGGGATAACGAGACTATTATTTGCTTTTTCCATTATCCCGTAATCAATAGAGACATTGGGTAATCCAGGATACAATTTACTAATGTTTTTTAGAGAAATCCTTTGCAATCCCTTATAGAGGGAAGGCATATACTTCTTCATTGCATCCAGAATAACTGACTTCTTCCACACAAACATTCCACTATTCCAGAAAAATCTGCCAATCTTAAGTAACCTTTCGGCTTTCTTCTTATCCGGCTTCTCCACGAATCTTTTAACCCTGAATACCTGTTGTCCTACTTTTTTCCCTGCTTCTATATATCCATAACCGGTTGCTGGATATGTCGGTTTAATGCCGATAGTAATTAGATTTTCCGTTTCTCGAGCAAGGGAAACTGCTTTTTTCAAAGTATCCAGGAATTTTCCTCGAGGAGTAATTATATGGTCGGCTGGCAAAACAACCATTATCCCATCTTCTTTAATCATTTTCGCTGCCAGGCCAATACAGGGAGCAGTATTCCTTCCCACTGGCTCATAAATTATGTTTTTTCTGGGTATCTGTGGAAGCTGGCGCTCCACGGCCCTCGCCAGTGGACGCCGGGTTACCACAAGAATGTCTCGAGTAGAAATAAGTGGCTTGATTCTCTCTACTGTTTCCTGCAGGAGACTCTTCTTTCCAGTGAGCGAAAGCAGTTGTTTAGGGAACTTATCTCTACTTAAAGGCCAGAACCTCTCCCCTTTTCCTCCCGCCATAATTACAGCTTTAACTACCATTTTCATGCCATTCGCTCCTACATCTAATGTTTCATAAAAAAATCTATTGTCTTTTTCAGTCCCTGTGTAAGGTTTACTACTTCCTTCCAGCCAAGTTTTTTTTCCGCCTTCCCAACATCGAGAGAACTCCTGATTAACTCACCGGCCCTGCGAGGTTTATATACTGCTTCTTTAGAGTAGTGGGTCAGTTGTTTCATTTCTGAGAATAACTGATTCACCGATGTACATTTACCTGTACCAATATTAAATATCTCATTATTGCCATTTTCTAGACATAAGATATTTGCCTTTACCACGTCTCCTACATATACGTAATCGCGCACTTGTTCCCCGTCGCCAAAAATATCGACTTCTTCGTTATTAAGCATCTTCCTGGAAAAGATTGCTACAACTCCAGCCTCGCCATATGGATCCTGCCGAGGACCATAAACATTTCCATAGCGCAGTGCAGTATATCTTAAACCATAAATTTTTTCATAACTGGACAGGTAACACTCCATGGCATACTTGCTTACGCCATAAGGAGAAATAGGAGAGGTAGGAGAATCTTCATTGGGAGGGACACTGCCACACTCGCCATAAATTACACCACCACTGGAAGCAAAGATTATCTTCTTAATGTTGTACTTCCGGCAATTTTCTAAAATATTAAGTGAACCTTCTATATTAATCCGGGCATCGACGGCAGGGTCAGCTATGGACCTTCTCACGTCAACCTGGGCTGCATGATGATTAACAATATCAATTCCTTCTTCAAAAGCCTCTTCCAGTGCTTTATCACAAATATCTAACTTGTAGAATTTAGCTTTCTTATTTAGATTCTCTTTCTTCCCGGATGATAAGTCATCTACAACAACAACTTCATATCCTTTATCGATATAAGCATCAACAACGTTAGACCCAATAAACCCCGCCCCTCCTGTCACCAATATCTTCATAACATCAATTCCTTATTGTATAGCGTGTTTCGCTTCTACTATTCTAGGAATAACCATAACCATACCGAGAAGAAAATAGAAAAGCATAACCACTTCCGAATCCCCAAAGTTATACTGGCTCAATCCGGCAATCAGAAAAGCTGTAAACGACCCCAGAAATCCCCAGGCAATCCCTTTAAAATATCCGTCCCCCAATTCCTTAAAAATGTGAAAACCAACCTTGTAGATAGTTACTAAAAGCCACAAAAACATCCCCAATCCCAGAAGTCCACTGTCCACAGCCACATCCACGAAATTGTTGTGGGCATGGCAGACTAACTGGCGACCCTTGGCTGGCTTATATCTTGGATAGACTAATCTAAAACCTTCCCATCCTACTCCTGTAATTGGGTGATCTCTTATTATTCTCAGGCTCCCTTTCCAAAAATATATCCTGTCTCCAATAGGGCGCTTGGACTTGAAGGTCTCCACCACTCTGCGACTAAATCTGGACGAGGGTATAAAAATAAGAAGCAGAGAACCAACTATTACTGCAGTTGAAATAGACAGGATAAATTTTTTACTCCTCAAAATAGCCATAAAAATCAATCCACCAATCACTCCAAGCCAGACACCCCTCGTGTAAGAAAAGATTATCGCAGCCAGCATAATCAACCCCGACAACTGTAGCCAGTGCTTTTCCTTTCTACTATTACTATAAAAAGACAGGCCGAATACCACTGGTAAGACTAACAATATATAGTTTCCGAAAGTCTGCGGAGAATTAAAGAAACCCGGACTTCTGGCAAAAGATTTTTCTAGATACTTAACATTACCAAAAAAATCGATTCTGGTAAGATGCTGGAAAATCCCATAGGCCCCGGCAATTGTGGCAATTAAAATAAGGATTCGGGCTAATCTCTTAAACTGAGTTTCATCTTTGACATTATTCACAAATAGAAAGAATATGGATATCCAACCAAGAGTTGTATAGCCTTTTATGCTATGTTTAAAATCGACTCCCGTAATTACCCCGATGACTGCAGCAATCAGAAAAGCAGCAATGGGTATATTTAGAGAATTTTTCGCCAGGTGAAATTCTTTCGCAAAGAACATTTTGATCAGCCAGAACAGAACAGCAAAAGATATTGCAGCCTGCGCTCCGGTAATGGAAATCGGTGACCAGAAAACAAACAGAATAAGAAACGCCCCAATCAACCAATCACAATATTTCACTAATCCATATCTAATTCCGCCTAACTCCCTCCGCATTTCTATCTCGCACCTTTTCTCCGAAGAATTACCCCAATCGTTCTCAGAATAATCTCCAGGTCCAGAAATAGGGAATGATTTCTAACATAAAGCAAATCGTATCTCAATTTACTCCTTGCAGAAATGTCATATCTCGAATGCACCTGCGCCAAACCTGTTATGCCTGGCCTGACCTGCAATCTCTGCACATAACCCGGAATTTCTTTTTTAAATCGTTCAACGAAGAATGGTCTCTCCGGACGAGGACCCACAAGGCTCATATCTCCTTTAAGCACATTTACTAACTGCGGGATTTCATCAAAACGGGTCTTCCTCAATATCCTTCCCAGATTGGTAATTCGCTTATCGTCACTCTTTGCCATTACAGGACCTGTATGTTTCTCAGCATCTCTTGCCATAGAGCGAAATTTATATAGAGAAAATATTCTCCCATCCTTACCCACCCTTCCTTGTTCAAACAGTACAGAACCCCTCGATTCCATCCTTATCAAAATTATTATCAGTAGAATCAAAGGTAAGAACAACAGGAGAGCTACTGAAGAAACCAAAATATCGATAAGCCTTTTAATTACTGCATTAGCCCCATAAATAGGAGGAGCCATCACTTCAACTAAAGGAAGCCCATTGACATCCTCTCCGTCTGTCTCGCTCAAAAACATCTCATAAAGCTCGGGAACAATCTTAAATCTTACCCCCATTCCTTGACATTGAGTCATAACATCAACCATTTCCTTCCGCGATTCAGGAGGAAATGATATAATAACTTCATCTATCTTATTTGCTGTTACAATTCGTCTAATATTTTTCATAGACCTAAAATGTTTAACCCCTGGCTCTGGACTTTTCTCACGCTCCTCAGAAATAACACCAACAAGTTCATAACCCAGTTTCGGCTGTCTTTTTATATCCTGTAAAATTGACTCAGCTCCTTCTCCCCTTCCCACAACCAAAACCCTCCTCGGCGCGACTTTTCTAAATCGAACGAGAATTATTCTCCAGCCACTAATTAATATAAGGTTAACCAGCCAGGAAATCGTAAGAACCATGGTGGGAAACCTGCCAACTTTTGTCCTTGCTGCGTAGACAGCCACAAAAAGTAACAACGTGCCTAAAGTTACACCATTAATTGTATTATCAAAAATATTCACCATGGTATAACTTCTTCGCCGGTCATAAAGCCCGGAAATATAAAAAGCTCCAAGCATGATAATAGTAACAAAAACCCACAAGCTCTGATAGGCAGCAAAATTCCTGGCCGGCAGTCTGCCACCAAACCTGATCAAAAAAGCCAGTATTATCCCCCCATTAATCAGAGCTGCATCCAGTAAAACCCCAATCAGTAACCTTATTCTCTCTGCTCTCTCCCAGTTCATTTTCATCTCAGAACCTATCTTTACACTATTCTTTGCAATTGTATTTATTATTGATCAACCTATCATAAATAGTTCTAATTCTTTCCTTCATAGCTCCAATATCCCACCTATTTCCTATAATTTCCTTACCATGCCTACCCATCTCTTTTGCTTTCTCCGGGTTGGAAAGTAGATAATTTACTTTTTCCGCCAATCCATCTATATCCCCAGAGGATACTATGAAACCATTAATACCCTCCTTTATGATCTCTTTAGCTCCTTCAACCTCAAAACTCACAATAGGTCTGCCAGCAGCGGCCGCCTGAACCAAAACCTGCGGTAAGCCTTCCATTACGGAAGTAAAAATAAATATGTCAAATATACCCATCAATTCATCTACATCGCCCCGGAACCCGGTAAAAATTATTCTATCATCATAACCCAATACTTTAATCATCCTCTCAAGCTCAGCACGCTGGTCACCTTCGCCGACAAATAAGAATTTAATGTCTTTATTGTTATCCCTAATAATTCTTTCTGCTACCCGAATAGCAAACTTATAACCCTTTCTCAGTTCTAAGCTAGAGACTTTCCCTATCACTAATTCTTCTGGCTTAATATTTAACTCTTCCTTTTTCTGTTTAATTTTCTCTTGTGAAAAAGTAGCCGCTTCATAAAAATTAGCCAGTTCCATACCACTACGAACCACTTCGCACCGGGAAGAGAAAATACCGTATCTATTGATATACCTTTGTTTGAGTTCTTCTCCTACAGAGATAAACATAGTAGCACATCGCACAGCTATCTGTTCTATTAATTTATATATCTTTTTCCATAAACCCTTAAATCGAGGATTCTCTAAATAATCTCCATGCAAGCCGAAAATGACTATAGGCACCTTAGCAAATTTGGCTGCAAAACAACTCAATATGCTCGCTTTACACTGATGTGTATGCACAACTTCATAGCGATTGCGCCGAATCAATTTAAATATCTTATATAAAGCTTTCAAATTCCTTATGGGATTAAAATTATTGTCTAATTCTTTGATCATAATAATTTCATTAACTTCTGGCAATACATTTCTTGCATAAGAGAAATCAGACTCTCTACCCATGGCGATATCAATTGAAAATTTAGTCTTATCCAATGCCTGGATAGAATAAATGGTGTTCTTTTCCGTCCCCCCACTTCTGAGAAAGCGCGTTATGATATGGAGAACTCTAAAAGGCATCTTATCAAGCCCTATCGTCCTTAAGTTTCCAATCTTTTACTCTTAAGGATAATTCCATGAGTTGTAACAATTAAGATTATTGTATTCATCAAAGCATACAATAAGACGAATATACTCAGGAACCTAAAAATAACCGCTAAAAGTAAGATCGGCGTAAGAAAACCCGAAAGACTTACTATATTATGAACTACTAGATAGAGAATATGGCTAAAACCTTTTCCGGACCCTGCCTCAGGTGTAATTTTGACAGTTTGAGCTTGAGAAAATATGTTTATGAACTTATGAAAAATAAGCCTTGATAATATTATAACAAGCGAAGCCCAAGCTCCTAAAATAACTAAAATAATCTCGTTGAGATTACTATCAAAAACTAGAGCAAGAAATTTGAATAGGGGCTCAGGATGGCTAAAGACTCCGACGCCGACAGAGAGGAAAAGAATTGCATTTAGAAGATAACCACCCAAAGCATCAATAAACTCCCCGTAATTGCTAAAAGTCTCTTCGTATCGAGCGATATTCCCATCTACACAATCCAAAACAATCCAAAAGTTAACTAACAAAGCTCCCATAATTCTGGTCCCATAGTTTCCAAAAGCTAAGAAAGAACAACCTATAACTCCCACTATTATTGAAATAAAGGTTGCTTGATTTGCACTGATACCAATTTTTAAAAATAACCAGGTTGGATAAAACGAAATCTTACGGATAACATAGTAAACCCACAAGTCTTCTCTATCCTGGTCTCTCTTAGCTCTTGCATAACTCAGGCGGATTTTATTTAGAGTTAGTTTCTGTTCATCCATATTAATCTATAGCTGATTTCATTTTGATTGTAGCTTTAACCACAATGAAAATTAATGCAATACTGTTTACCAGCGCATAAAATAGAGTTAAAAAACCAAAAAGTCTGAAAACCACAGCCAATAACAAAAGGGGCATAAAGAAACCCGAAACTCCAAATATATTTCTGAACATTATCGTGCTAACCTGAGAGGATCTGTTCGATGGTGTATTTTCCAGGCTATCACTGTCTTGATTCGAGGTCAGCATAGTTTTATATCTTAGAGAGATTAATCTGGCCAGTACATACGAAAATGAACTCCAGAAACCAACAATCAGGAATATGTCCTTATTAAATGATATAAAAAAACTTTCAGAATGTCTCAACAAAATCGATGAGTTGGGATTGGTGACTACTCCCAAGCCAATGCTCATAAACAAAAAAGAAGATATAACATAACTGGCCGAGGCGTCAATAAATTTACCAAAAGGGCTTGACGATTTTCTGAATCTGGCTATATTACCATCAACACAATCGAGGAGCAAATATAAAGCGGCTAGGAAAGCGCCTGCCAGCTTAATGGCATACGAACCCAAAGCCAGAAATATACAACTGCCAAGTCCAATGACTAGACAGATATATGTGGTCTGATTAGCAGATATGTTCAAGCGAAGGAATACCCACGTCAGATAGAATGATGGCAGACGACCTGCATAGTAAAGCCACACCTTATTTCGTCTCTCCGAAACCATTTTATCTTTAGAATACGTAGCTCGAATATCTCTAATAGATACTTTTCCCATAGTTAATTCCCTATATTTCCTCTTACCCCTTCGTTAGCACAAAAAGGCAGTATCTGTAAGGCCAAGCAGTAAAGGTGTATTTATGAACTATGGTAAAAACACGAAGAAAAAGTTTATTACACTGGTCCAAAGAGCGTATATGTTTTCCCCGGTCCAACCTAAGCAACATTCGCTGCAGAAAAGCAAGTTTTGATACGGGCGTAACAGCATCAACTGCTATAAAAATACCGCCTTGCCGAAGCACCCCGGCTATCTCTTCACTTATTCTGACAAAACCTTCTTCTGTAAGGTGATGGAACAAAGCAATAGAGATAACCCGGTCAAAGGTACTTTTCCCAAAGGGCAGCTGGCGTGCATCGCCCACAATAAACTCGCTCCGAAAGTGTCGTTTTGCATAGGCGATATATCTTTTGCTAAGATCTAGACCTACATAGAAATTACCATCTAGAAACTGAGACATATCACCTACGCCACAAGGAAGGTCCAAACACCTTTCACCTCCCCATACATATTTTTCCCTCCGTAGAATACTCTTTACTGTTCTGTAATCCCTAGATATAAGCCTCCGAAAGGCTAAGTAAAATGCTGGGTTTTCCAATATTTTCAACATTCGTGAAAAGACTTGTCCAGCAAATCCTTTTTTCAGCCTATGACTGTGAGGTTTCGACATACAGAAATCCTACTATTTAGTATTAGTCTTTAATGTTACTCACTTGCGGGCAATACAGATAATCGATGAACCAAAGGGAAGGTTAATTATTCGAACTATCCTTCCCTCAATGCTTATGGTAAACTTTAACATTTGATTCAGCCATCGAGGTGTAGCAACAAAATCATCTTCCTCACTTCTCAAAACACGCTTCCACTTCCGCCACAGCCAGAGTGGCAAAGCAAAGGCCAGGTGAATATAGCTAATTTTGGTTACTGAAAATCCAACTTCTTCTAATTTACTTCTCAACATTCTTGCGGTATAACGCCGCTTATGTCCATATTTCCTGTCGTGTTCTCCCCAAAGAAACTTAAATGCAGGAACAGTTAATACGAGAAACCCACTGGGCAGACAAATCCGGTAGATTTCACGCATAGCTGCCAAGTCGTCCTTGATATGTTCAAAAACATCTACAGCCACTACTAATTCGAAAATTCCATCCTTTAATGCCAACGATTCACCCATTCCTTGAAATAGCCCATCATACCCTCGTGACCAACAGAAACGCAGTGCTTCTAACGAAGTATCCGTGCCCACAACTTTGCCATACTCAGAAAGCAGATCTAACACATTGCCAGGCCCACAGCCGAAATCCAGTATGCGTGCATTCGGGCGCAGAGACAAGGAATTAAGCAAACTGCCCACTATTTGATACTTCCCTGCTAGCCACCAGTAGTGCTTACCAAGTTCAAAATATCGTTGCTGCTCTTCCGCTTTCACTTTGGCTTCTCCAAACCTATCACTTCTTCAATAACGTAAAGAGGACGTTTTTTTACTTCGTCATAAATTCTCCCGATGTATTCTCCAATTACTCCCAAGCTAACAAGTTGTACTCCTCCTAAGAAAAGTATGATGACAACGGTCGAGGTCCAACCCTTCAAAGGTATATCCCGCCAGAGTTTCAATATCACCAAGAGAAGTGCGCTGATAAAACTGCCTAGCGAGATAAACAACCCAAGATATGTTGCAAGACGGAGCGGCATAAACGAAAAGGATACTACCCCATCAAGAGCAAGTTTCAGCAATTTCCCAAAAGTGTATTTCGCCTTGCCTCTCAATCTTCTATCCCGCTCGTATTCCAGTCCTATCTGCTTAAGCCCGACCCAGCTCCTAATCCCTCGAACAAATCTATTCCTCTCGGGCATGTTCCGAAGTAAATTAACAACTCTACGGTCCATTAGACAAAAATCACCCGAATCAAGCGGAATATCAATATTTGAGATTTTTTTCAATAATCTATAAAATGTGCTATATGCTGCCCTTTTGAAAATGTTCTCCTTTCTTCTCCTCCTGACACCATAAACAACATCATATCCCTGGTTCCATTTTTCAATGAATTTAGGAAGCATCTCTGGCGGATCTTGTAAATCTGCATCCATTAGCATAATTGCGTTCCCGGAAGCATTTTCCAGGCCAGCAGTGACTGCTACTTGGTGCCCAAAATTTCTTGACAATTTCACAATCTTCACTCTCTCGTCCCTTTCCCAAAGCTCCTTCATCTTCCCGAATGAGTTATCTGTACTTCCATCATCCACGAAAATTAATTCAAAATCTCCGTCTATGCTTTGCCAGACTTTTGTTTGTCGTAGGTAGAGGTCTTCCAAAAGTTCTGCTTCATTGTAAACTGGAACCACGAGGGAATATAAATTTCCTGCTTTGCCTCTCATTATTGCCCCCTCCCTAAATTTTTGAATTAACGTATTTATTAGTCTATCCGTATTTTATACGCGTTGAAGAAGCCAAAATTATATAAGAATTTGTACTCTATTTCATTATTCCATTTTATATGAACAATTTTCTGCCCGTTATCAAACTTAAGTAAATAACTTGGGGGCTTNNTATCCTCAAAAGGTAAAAGATTTGCAAAGTAAGCCGGATATTCAAGCGTCCCATAAGTAAAAGATAATGATGCAAGAAGGTCGTCTTCGTATAGAATTGGATCATCGGGATTAAGAGAGCTCTTCCACTCTAAAAATGTTTTCTTGTCAAAAACAAAATTACGTTTTTCAGCCCTTTTCTTGATTTCATTATTCAATAATTTATACCCATTTATCGGAATAGTCGCTACTATAGTTAGTAACATTGCGGAAATCGAAACTGAAAGTATTCTACTCTTAATTCTTTTAAAATCCCTGATAATATGAACGAAGAGAACGCTAAACGCCACACAGCAGATAGCTGAATAAGGCGTCAGGAATCTGGCTCCGATTAGCCACTTATAATATTGTAAATAGTGAAACAATGTCAAAAAAAACAGAACAGTCATCCCCAACCAGCAAGCAAACAATTTAAAATAATATTTATAGCATAAGAAAATTCCCGGAAGGAACAAAATGGCGTAAATAAATCCCCTAAATGTACTTTTACCTATCACCAAATCCTTTATTATGTTCAGATTTTGTGTTAAGGCTTTAAATCCAACGGTAGATCCAAAACCGTTACTCTCACTCATAAAGGGAAAGTACAAAAAGTTCAAACTTCCATTTATTCTATGAGTAATATAAATCAACAAAATTGTTAAAGAAGGGACTGCAAAGAGAGATAGCCCGCGAGATAGATAATAATTTTTATTTTCAAAGTTATTCTTGGCCATTGTCAAATCAGAAATAACTAATCCAGAAACCAAAATAATAGCTTGCCAATGTAAAAACAAAAGTAAAGTGGCTAACACAGGCGTTACAATAATAAGTTCCTTTCTGTTCCAGGTGCTCAATAGTATCAAATAAAGAAATAATAAGGCACATAAATTGTCAGGCCAGACGAGGTGCCATCCCCTTTCTCCTCCTATAAGGAATGTAACCAAGCCAACGGATAAAATTGGAACATACATATTATCCGAAAATCTTAATGAGATTATCACTGCCCACATAATTAACAAGACCTGACTAAGATAGAATAATGTCTGCATAGCTTTTTCAGCACTCAATCCTAATTTCTTCAAAAAAATTACCAGAAACGTATAGCCAAAAGAATAATTCTTAAAATATATAGTTCTAAGTATTCTATCTCTTACTGGAAGTGTATCTAATTCCAAATGTGAATACTGCTCTTGGAGGGTAACTAGAGCCGGAATATTTTCTTTTGTTCCAAATTGCTCATACTGGGTCGCATTTTTAAGATAGCTATAAGAATCATCCGCTTCTGGAGGTAAATTCCTTGAGCCCCACAAGTGACGTTGAAAAGAAATACGAATGGTAATTCCTATAAGGGCTATCAAAAATAGGATAAGTAGTTTTCTTAATTTACTTATTTTTTGATTACCCAATTGCATTTGCTCTTCCGAATTTTTCTACAAAATCAACTTTCTATATTCACTCTCTACAATCTTTGATGTGTTCTTCCAATCGTAGCATTTGGCTACTTCCTGGCACCGGCGAGAAAAATCCGTCCTAACTGTCTCGTTTTCTATGAGTCTATTTAAAGTTTCTTTAAAAGCTTTTGGATCTCTTGGTTTTACTATACAACCAACATCATTTACTATCTCCCGACAACTTCCCACATCTGTTGCCACGACTGGAGTGCCGCAGGCGATTGCCTCTACTAAGGCTTTGGGAAAACCTTCAGTGACTGAGGACATAACAAAGATACTGCTTTCGTTAAGTACCGTTGCTACTTCCTCATGTGTCAATTCCTTTAAGAACTCTACTCGATCCAATATCCTCAAGTTCTCTGCCATTTCTCTTAACGGATTTCTCAAAGGTCCGTCACCAATGATGACCAATTTATGTTCAGGGTTCCTGGAAAATACCCCCTGAACTGATTGCAAAAGATATTCATAACCCTTCTGCCATTTGAGCGTTCCCACAGCAACAAGCTGCTTTTTCCTTGGCCTGTTCTGGTCATAAAATTTGTTGGTGTCTACTCCATTTGGCGTATAGACTAAATGTTTCCCGGGCATCATTCGATTCAAGTCTTTAAGCATTGCCTTAGAAACAAAAAAGATCGTGTCAACCCACCTTCGGATGCACCACTGAAGCAACTTCTCCGACTTTAATCTGAAGAAATCCGTACCATGTAAGGTAAGAGCCAATTTAGTTCTCAGGAACACTTTGCCAAAGATTCCATGTAAAAGAGGAATGGGTGTATGAATATGAACTATGTGTGGCTTAAACTTAATCATATATGAGACACTTCTTATAAGAAAAATTAAATAACCAACAAATTTACACATCACCAGAACTAGTTTAAACGGAGGAGTTGGTTTAGGGGGAACTCTAAATTCTGGGTATGATATTTCTTTGAGAACTACATTTGGCTCTGGTGTTAGGGGTTTTCCAACCCGCCTCTTGGTAATGAATAGCGTTTCTCCTTGCCCGTATTTTGAAAGGTAATATGCCACCAACCCCGACCCTGGTTTAGATTCCCTCGGATAAGTGGGAGAAACCCGACAGACCTTCATTTTCGAACCCTTGACAACCTCTAATTAAAGTATAAGATTGACTACCGGCTATCCTTATGCTTCACCCTAATAATCTCAAAAAACTTTTTCTGCTATCAAAAAATTTGTCATTCCAAAAGGCTGCTTAAAATTAAACAGTTCTACCAAAGGAAGGAGAAAAGTTGCTGTCTTGTTGGGAACTATCATTCCATACGAGAAAGCTCCTTTGATTTTCAGTCCATTCCGTTTTATAATATTCTTAAGATAAGACAAAGAAAATTTCAGAGCCATTCGTTCTTGTTTGATTAAAAGAATGAATAGAAACATCAAGGGATTGTTTCTATTTGGTTCAAGAACTATAACATATTTCTTCGATACGCGTTTCATTTCTTGAATTACTCTATCGATTTTGTCTACATGGTGTAACAATGCATGACAAAAAACGACATCAAATGAGTTATCATCAAACTTCAAATTTGAAGCGTTCATAAGAAAGGTCTTTTTAACAGGATTCATTGATAGCATTTTTTCAGAATAATCAACACCATAAGCATCGCAAATCCTATCAAAATAGAAAGTAAAGAAACCATTACCACAACCAACATCTAAGAGTTTAGTTTGATTTGATAACTTTATATAATGATCAATAACGCAGATCTTGGGAAGCACATAGCTTGCTATAACAGGGTGGCTAGGATGTCTTCTTTTTATTACCTTTTTCCTTTCCCAGTACTCTTTTTGATACATTTTAGTATCTTTTTTTACCCAGGTATCGTTGAACATTTCCTCTTTTATGCCAAATAAGCAATTGCTGCAGTTTATATTTAATTACTTTAAATTTAGTAGCCTTGTTCTTGTCCTTGCCTTCTGTTTAACTCCCCAAAAGAACTAATCTGAGCTCACTCCTAATACATAAATAGGCCTGACGTAGAAACTCTTATAAGCAAAATTTAATAACCCAAGTAGTCCCCAGATGAGAGGTTTTCTTCTTAATATTCCGTGGCTAAATCCATAATATATTTCTTTCCCATTTAATAAAATTAGCCTTGTTTTTTAGCAACCACTAATTGATTCAATAATAAAAAAGACAATCCGAGCACTTTTAGGACCCTTTCGGCTTTTAGCTCGAAAGGAAATCCTATTGGCGAAAGCATAAATTTTTCAGCCTTTACAATTTGGAAGTTGTGTATTGTAAATAATAACTTTAGTTTTTTTAGATTAAATGTTTCTCTATGTTCCTCATTCCTTATATGCCCGAGCCTTGTAGCAATCTTTTCAAAAAAAGGAACAGGAGTAGTAACAATAAATAATCCATTATTATGCAAGACGCGCCAGCACTCCTTAACCATCATACTTGCATCAGGGACGTGTTCTATGACTGCTGTGGCAATAATGATATCGAATGTCTCTTGAGCAAAAGGAAGCTGAACTGCGTCACCCTGAACAAGATTCAGAGTAATATCTTCATTTGTTTGTAATAACTCTAGAGAATAATCTAATCCCACAGAAACTGCGATATTTAACTCCTGCTTAAGTAGACCGAACATAAGTCCATCAGCGGTTCCAATATCTAGTAAAGATAGAATCGATTTACCTTTATACCGTCTTATCGCATTTGAAATCTCATATGAGCGCCTTGCTAAACGATATTTCGGAGCTCTTTTGGTCTTTCGCTCTTTGTGATAATTAATTCCCAATACTCCTGTGTGTTTATCCATTTCGATACATTCAGTAATAGGTGAGAAAATATATTACAACCCAATTACCTGTAATCCTGCTTTCATCTTTCTTCTAAATTCTCTAAAAGATCTCATTTTCGTTAGTTCCTTAATTATGTATTTCGGCCGCATATAGAAACTCTTATACGCATAGTTTAACAAATCAACCAACTCTTTGCTCGATAACTTCTTTTCCCAATATTCTGGTTGAAATCCATAAGCAGGATTTTTTGCAAACTCTCGCCAAAAATCTCTTTTAAAAATGCCTTCTTCCAATCCTTTCTTATATAAAGCCGTCCCCGGAAAAGGAGTTGTAATTGTAACGTGGACAAAGTCGGGATCTAAATCTTTTGCCAATCTTACTGTCTGTAAAATGTCTTCTCGTGTTTCAGTTGGAGACCCTATCATAAAATATGCAAGGGTAGAAATACCTGCTTCCTGAGTCATTTTAAAAGCCTTCTTAGCTTGCTCTAAGGTTATCCCTTTTCTCAATACTTTCAATATCTTATTCGTCCCTGCTTCAACACCGTAATGGATTCTTTCACAATGAGCGTCTTTCAATCTCCTCAACACCTTTTCATCTACAGTGTCTACCCTCGCTCTGATATCCCAACCTATACCCAGACTCCTCGCTATAATTTCATCACAGATATCCAAAACTCTTTTTCTATCAACGGTAAATGTATCATCATAGATTAGAAACTCCCTAATTCCCATATTTACGCATTTTTCCATTTCATCTACTACGTTCTGCGCTGACCTTGCCCTGAATCTCTTTCCCAGATGGGCTCGGTTACAGAAAATACAACGGTATGGACAACCTCTGCTGGTAATCATAGTGGTAATGGGTGAACGTTTAGCCAGAAGAGACGAATATTTCCTATAAGGAGTTAAGTGGCGAGCGGGAAATGGGAACTCATCAAGATTGCCTATGAAATGGCTAAGACCTGTGTTGATTATCTTTCCCTTATCTTTAAACACCAATCCTGGAATTGTTACTAGTTTCCTCAGATCATCAATATTATTTACTAATTCTGTAAAGGTGACTTCTCCTTCTCCTAAAACAAGAAAATCTACCTCAGTCAGGTTAATTGTCTCTTCGGGAAATAGATGGACATGAGGTCCTCCCAGAACTATCTTAATATTCTGGGACTCCTCTTTTATAATTCTCGCAGTCTTAATTACATCAATTAGCGTAAATGTCATAGCTGTAATCCCGACTAAATCCGGATTCTTAGACTCAATAATTCTTTTCAAATTTTCATATCCAACTTCTTCTACTTGAGTATCTAGTATTTCAACTTGGTGGGAAGTATGGTTCTCTAAGTACGCGGCAATATATAACAATCCTAATGGTGGATTAAAACCTCGTTCCTCATCAATAATGGGAGGATTATTCCCCGCCAAGGTGTTCTCAGCAGGTGGATTTATGAGCAAAATTTTCATTTCCGCATCCTCTTAACAATCAGATCAGCAATCATACCCGTAGTCAATATCTGCACAGCCAGCACAAACAGAATAATGGTCAATACACCTAATCCTCCACGGTGTATCGCACGGTAGATTAGAGTTCCGAAACTTGCTGTGAAGAAAGTTAAGCTTATAGGCAGGAAAATCTTGAATGGATTAAAGTACATAACCGTTTTGGCTACCAACTGGATAAAATTGACTGTATCCAAGAGGGGATGGATTTTTGACTTACCCTTCCTTCTTTGGTATGAGATAGGGATATGTTTGACTCTATAACCGTTTGTAATCATCGCCAGGGTAATAGTAGCAGTAAAGGAAAATCCATCGGGGAGAAGGTTTATAAATCTATTTACCACTTCTTTTCTCATCACCCTGAGTCCAGAATTTATGTCTGGGATTTTGCTCCCTGCTAAATAATTAGCCAACTTGCTTATGGCCCATTTCGCTGGTTTCCGAATGAGAGGTATATTAGAATTCTTCCCTCCTCTGGCACCAACTACCATATCAGTATCCTGCATTTCCTCAATTAAATGTAGAATCATTTCGCTGGGATATGTTCCATCGCTATCAGTTATAGCAACAAAGTCGTACAGAGAATTCGAGATTCCTGTCTTTATTGCTGCTCCATAGCCTCTATTGTAATGATGGGGAAGCAATTTTATCCTACCTTTATATGCCAAGACAGACTCACGCGTTTTGTCTGTCGAACCATCATCGACTACTATTAGTTCAAATTCTAAATTAGAGCCACTCAGCACCTTATCAATTCCCTGTAAAACATCTTTCACGCTACTTTCTTCATTATATACGGGAACGACTATACTAACTCCAGTCCTTCTATCCTTCTTCACCATATCTTTACCTCCCCAGTGCAACAACGGTATAAATCATATAACTCAACATAGAACCTTCTTTAATAATGTTGATTGAACTCTACCATCTCTAATCCCCCAACTTTAGTTCTATAAGGCTGAGGATATACCCACATTTCTACCGTTAACTCACTCATTCCGTCAAGCGAATCGTTGTCTGGAACTAAAATGTAATCATCATTCCCATCGAAGAATAATCCTGTTCCAGAGAACCCCCTAACATAATTAGCGCCATTAATAATTCCGTCGTTTCCATTCCGCGAAGAATCGAAAACCCTGTCCTTAGAATCTTCATCAAACTTCCAGTAAGCTACCAATTCTTCAGTTTTATGTGGTAAATTAAATTCTGATGGTTTGAGAGCGTTCTTATAAATCTTTACTTCATCAATAATTCCTCTGAAAAAACGCTCAGCTTTAGGAACATCCGAACCTATGTACAGAGGACCGTCATTAATCTCAATTGTGCCGCTGGCGAGGCTCTTACCTACTTCTTCCCCATTTTCATACACCCTTAAGGTTCTTCCATCGTAAACCAAAGCCAGATGCGTCCATTTGTTAACATGGATTGGACCTCCTACTATACTAAATGTAGAGCCAGCATCATTCTGCATAACATATCTCCATGCCTTATGAGTTCTGATTATAGCATAACCATCGTTTCTTCTATGGAAAACATATGCATATTGTTTCCGGGATTCCTCAGCTTCTTCTACCATTTTTTGAATTTTACCCTCGTCCATATTTAGGTATGGCTTAAGTATGCCCTGCACAAGGCACTCATATCTTTCCTGATCCGTATCCTGTACGTTTCGCAGAAAAATCGGTAGTTTGCTGCCAATCCGCACTTCAACTTTACGTTTAGGTCTTATATTCTTGACTTCGAATATCTTTACTCCCCCCCTATCAAAAGCAGTCACTAATTTAAAGCAGGGATTGTCCTGGAAATATAAACTCAAGAAATTCATTCGGGGACCAATTATTACGTATTTGATTGATAATGCATTTAGTTTATCTAGCAAAAATTCTTCAAAACTTGCGTACAAAGGCCAACCGGGGTCGCTTGTATTTCCCGCCGACCAGAGAAATAGCAATTTTTCTACCGGATAGGAATAGACCTCGTGTTCCGAACGGAGCGTTAAAAGTTTCTCTTTTATGGAGGGAATCAAATGAGCAACTGCTATATGTGGAATTGAATGTACGGGATACGCTCCGTCGGTAAAGAAATACACTGCATCATATACATCAGCATCGGTCATAAGTTTACTACCCGGTGGGACATTATCCGTTATCCACTTGCCGGTCAATTTTATGCCTTCAGAATGCTTCCCTTTAATTTCCCATTTAGTATCCTTTCCAATAGTTTTCCTGACAAAATAAGAATTTTCTACGAGGTACCTCGATGTTTTGTTCCCTCGCCCATCACTCATCCATATTTGCCCAACAATAAAAGAAGAAATAACAATAACTCCTATCCATTTCATAACCATAAGGAACCTTCCGTTCTTCCGAATATTTCTAACCGCCTTCAAAACATAGCTTCCAGCGGCTAATATAGAGCTCGCCAACACAATATATGACAAATCAAAAATTATCATTCCTTGTCTCAGCATCCACCCACTAATGCTTAAAAAAACCATTACCGGTGAAAATAGCAGAAGTGCAACTAACATAATTTTATTAGATTTGCTGCCCTTGATTGCAGAAACCAGGGTAATAAGCCACGCCAGAGGAAAAAGGCTGGAAAGATTAAAATTTGAATTGACCAATTCGTAGTAATTTTTCAATCCCAAAATATATTTCTTAAACAGCAAATAGAGGTTAAACGTGCCTTCATCCTGACCACGTAATGTCAAAACACGCGACACCAACGGGCCGAACTTTAGAAAGTCGGCCCCCAGAACATACGACAATCTCTGTTTAACCATATACATCCGAATCATCCAAGGAAGAAGAGCTATCAAAAATCCAATTAGTAAAATTCCCAAGCCATAGAAATTTTTTTTGCCGCGATAATCTCTTACGAATACTAAGGTTAGCATAGGAAAGGGAATGAAAACCACAGCGGTCTCTTTTGTGAGGAAAGCAATTGCCAACGCTACACCTGCCAATGCAAACCATATATATTTTCTATTTTCAAAAGCCATATAGACCAACATAAAAAAGAGCAGTACGAAAAACGTCAATACCACATCAGGCATCGGTTTTCTCAAAGACTCTATAATGATTGTGTAAGATGACAAAAGCAAAAATGATGCTACAAATCCTACCCCCCTATTATATAGCCTTTTACCCAAATTGTATACCAAAATGCCGTTGGCAACATAGAAAATCCTGATGACCCAAAAAACACTTTTGACAGAAACCCCAAACAACCAAAAAGATATGGCAATAAGAAGGGGAAAGACAGGTCCTCTTCGTACCACAGGCTCGAGGTCAGGATTTACATACCCATACCCTTTATATATATTTAATGCCTCACTTATGTACATAGATGAATCGCCGCCAGTAACTGTGCCCTTCACCATAAAGAAAAAACAGGCTATAAATATGACGAAAATCCACAAAGGAATATTGGAAAGTTTGTTCACCAAGTATTTCCATTGAAACACCTTTTTGAAGTTTTTCTTTACTAATTCACTACTCATTTTGTTACCTTAACAAAAATTTCGAGTGTCATAAAATTACCGTTTTTTTATATATTTTTTGATAGCAATAAAGAAATATTTAAAAAGCAAAGATGGCTCCCGTAATAAGAACTTCCTGCGTGCATAAAGTAGTTTTGGCAAAAAAATCCATCTCTGCGGATAGTTAACTTCCATGTTCGAATCGATAGTTAATACTTCAGAAGCAGAAAGTTTCCTTGCAAACTGCATTATTTTCCTATGTTCAGAGGTATACATGTTAGGCGTGACAATAACTATTAGATCATGGTCTTCTTTTAGGTTGAGAGACATAATTTGTTTTAAAGAAACAACCTTCACAGAATCTGAAACAAAAGTTTTCCTTAAAACATCAATTAATATTGATATGTTTTCAAGCTGGCTACAATCTATTACCAAAATTTTATGAATATCCCTTTTTTCCTTTCGAAAAGACCTTTGCCTCTGAAACTTAGAGATTAAATATTGGAAATGGAATCGTAAATAGTCTTCTTCCTGCATATGGAATTCTTTCCGGAACTCTTCTACTTTTGCTTCAAATGCATTGTTCCCGATAAGGTTTCTCTCTTCAAATGGGTCATTCTTAATATCGTAGAATTCTTCGCGCCCACTATCTTGGTGAATTATGTACTTATAGCGACTATCCCTTATAGCAGTAACCCGGTCAGACTGCATGAGAAACCGTGTGTCTGTGCGAATTTTCCGGTCTTCAAAATTATTGGATTCATAGGTCTTATTTAATAAAGGCGTAAGACTTCGGCCTCTCATCATAATCTTATCCCTCTGGTCTCCTTCCAATCCCAGAATCTCCAGAATAGTAGGAGTAATGTCCAGGGAACTGACAACAGTGTCAACCTTTTTAGGAATAATACCCGGATATCTGATATACAGGGGAATTAATATATTGTCATCAGTGATAACTAAATCGTGCCTCAATCCTCGGCGTTTAAACCATTCAGGTCCCATCCCCCGCTTGGGATCTGGGTATCCGTGGTCAGAACATAAAATAAAAATACTCCGGTCATAAACACCACTTTCCTTAAATCGCTGAACAGCTAATTCTATCTTATCGGAGGTTTGGGCATCCTGCCTAATATTGTAATGCATAAATAGGAAAAACGGTTCTTGCAAACCCTCTTTTAACACATTAAATAGCATGGCATTCATGTTATCATTAGACCAATACTTTTCTGCATGGCTCAATCCAGAAGGCCAAAAGCGACGATCAACCTGTTGGAAAAGGTTAATAAGCTTTTCCCGGCCCTCTCTAAAGAAGACAATGCTGTAAATATGGTATCCTTTCTTTCTAAGTATTTGCGGAAGTGAGGGAAAAGCATGAGCGTCGAATTTGAAACTATCATAATCCCGTGCTATCTGATATGCTGGGCAACTTGTCATCATAGCAGCTACAGACATAATCGAACTAGGTGCCGAAGCGACCGCAGAAGTAAATGCCACTGATTCTTGAGCCATTTTGTCCATTAAATCAAGTCTGTCTCTGTCGTCCACGCCAGTACGATAAGTACGCACCGAATCTACCAGAAACCAGATAATATTCAATTTCTCCTTATTCATTTTGCCTACTTGAACGGTTATTACGGCTACCCTCACAACGTTCAGCCACAATAATGAGCTCCTGGCCCATAAATCTAAAGACCGGCTTTTCAGAAAAAAACTTATCGAAAATAGAACCGATAAACTCAAAGGGTTTAGTACGCAGTAACAAATCGATCCCTTTTAATATCTTTGTGGGATAGAAGGCAATGCTTGGCACATAATAATTTCCTTTAACCTTGCATATTCTAAAACCTCTCCCTTGAAATTCCTTCATCCATTCCCCGGGAGTCTTTCTTACCAGATGCCTATCATTTGCGCTCCTGGGAAGAAACTTCATTCTTTCCAGTCTGTACCAATTAGGAACCACTGAAATGACCTTCTGACCAACGCGGTGAGCTTCGTCCAGGGTCCTTTCTGGATAGGGTAAATGTTCCAATATATCGGATAGCACTACCCAGTCAAAGGAATTGTCGGGTATGAGATTCATATCCTCAGCATCGCAGATATAGTCGGGTTCAAAACTATCCGTGATATCCACCCCTTTATAGATCGCTCCTCTTTTTTCCACGAGTGGCTTTAGCATCTTGGAAGCACAGCCAACATCGAGAACCCTTTCACCTGCCTTCAACCCCATCATAGCCACAAGCACTTTAAACTTCTTAATCCATTTTGTTTTCGGTTTCTCGTATATCTTCTTATATTCGGGCCTTGAATAGTACGCTTTCAAATATTTCTTATCTCTGGTCTCCCTCCATTTTATGATGAAGTTGGGGTTAGATTTGTGCTTCTGTGATGACTTTGCAAGGTGCTCGTAAAGATCGGCATATTCTTGCTTTATTATGTCGAAAGAAAATCTGTTTTCTACTGTCTCCCGGGCTTTTCCTCCTATTTCTCTTCGGAATTTCTCGTTTTCCAACAAAGTGACCACTTTTTCCAGGAGATCGTTTTCTTCCATTGGAGCAAAGAGGAGACCATTATGCCCGTCTGAGATGAGATCCATTATCCCATTAATCCTACTGGCTACGACAGGTAATCCCGAAGCCATAGCTTCCAGAAGCGCATTAGGGATTCCTTCAGATCGGGAAGGTAAAACAAAGAGGTCTGAAACTTTCAGAAAATTTAGCAGCTTTTCTTGTCCACATTGACCAGCAAATACGATATCCTCGAAAACCCTTTTTTCCTTTGCCAGTTCTTCCCATGCTTTTCTCTCTGAACCCTCTCCAATTACTAACAGTACTGCCTTTGAGAAATGTTTCTTAATTATTGGTAATATACTAATTAATAATTCAACTTTTTTCCTGCTGATAAGTCGTCCGACAAAGGCAATAATAGGACCTCCTTTAACACCCGTGATCCTCTTCAGGTACTCTTTCTCTTCCTTGTTTGCTGGTTTAAATAAATTTTTATCTACCCCATTGGGTATCCATTTTATACTATCTCTTGGGATACCCATACTCACCAAGGTCATTTCAGCTTCCCGATTAACCGCGATAAAACAGTCGACATAGTGGACGAGAAATTTGAAACGCCATTTATCTAATAAATTAACAAAGAGTCTATTAAATAGTGCACCAGAGCCCGTTCTTCTAACTTTTACAATCACTTTTTTCTTGAGAATTGCTTTTAACGCACAGGCTAAAACAGCAGGAGAATACATAGTATGAACGTGCAGAATATCATAGTAATTTCTTTTTCTAATCAGAAAAACCAACGCAGAAAGCAGAAAAGAGAGTGTATGCCACTTATAAAAAGTTCTATAAACCGAAACCCCATTTATTATTTCAAATTTGCTTGTCTCCTTTAATCTTCGCGTAATAATAAATACTTCCAATCCTTTGTCTGTCAGCTTTCTGGCAAGTTGGCCCGCTTGCTGTTCTGCTCCTCCGACTAAGGGATAAAAGCTGGGAATGAGCATGCACACGCGAGGCTTTCTCGAACGTTCCTCCTCATACAGTTCCAAAGTGTCATTAAACAAGGGAACTTTCTCCTTAAGAAAAGCAGTCTAAAACTTATGTGTAACTTCTGTGTGTCTTTTTCTTCATTGGTGAAAATGTTTCGGCAATAAATAGCATTAGAATGTAAAGAAATACTAAGGTTCCCAGGCTATACGCCATATATGAGAAGCAATTAGCAAAACCCGAGCGATTAAGCTTCCAGGCTACGGGTAATAAACTTGCATATACAATTGTCCAGAGGAAACTTTTTCGCCTTTGAAGGGATGAAAAATATCCCAGACCAATCCCGAATAGAAACAATACAATGAGCGGTCCTATGAATCCAAAATTTATATAGGCTTCAGCAATCGGTGAAAAACCTACTCCTATTCGCCTCTTGCGGTTTAATAATGATTGCATATATTTGCCGAACTCGTGACCCACGGTCAGAGGTTTCTCGCCAGGGTATAAAGAGCGAGGCAGCAAATACGGGATAGCCTGTAGGTAAGTCTGACCACATTTGAACTCCTCTCCACGAGCAATGGAGGCAGTTATTGTAAGGTAGGGTCCTTTAAATTCTCCAGGGTAAAGCCATTTCCAGTCAAATTTCTCTTTCACACGGGAAATTATGATTGTAGGATCACGAGCCCTTATCGAGTGGGTAATAGCATCCCGAACATAGGCAATGGAAGCAAACAGGAGCCATAGTATTGAGAAAATAATAAACCATTTAACTGATATCCTTACTGGATATTTTGAAGCCCAAATTGCCAAGATGATAAAAGCTAACATTAAGATGTTGCTGCGTTCCCCCTCTAATATCCATAACCCTATCATAGCCAGATTAATAAGGACAAAGAAAGTGTAGCCTTTCAGTCTTTTTCCTTTTGGGCGGTATATAAGATAGTAAAAATAAATTGCAGAAGAGATAAATAAAAAGTAAATATATGGTAAATTACCTCTTTTCGCCGACATCAGAGCCATCCTATTTCCTCTCTCCATTGCCAGGGCCTTGAATATGCCTCCCAGCCTAGCGTAGTCTAGTAGCAGCATAACTATACCCAGAACAAAACCCGTTAAGGCTGCCAACCTGATTCCCCGTAAAACCTTAGGGCTAATTATATCACTTTGCCTTTTGAACGTTGACTGCTTGACAAATAAAAGGCTGCCTAAGAGTCCCAAAGACCCCAGCCAAAAGCAAAGGGCAGCTTGAATATTTATCTGCTCCGGGTAGATATCCCACTTCTGTCTACCAAAGAGAGGAGGAAAAATGCCATAAAGAAGGAAAAAAACGGCAAATACGAACCTGGCGTCTGTCAACCGCCACCCTCCTTTGAATTTCAAAATTTGCAAGTATACCACTATGGTCAAAAACAAGGCAAATAAAAAAAATAAGGTGATAGCTTCAGATGACGTATGAGCAATTTTATATATTGAGACCGAAAAAAGCCCTACAATACTTCCAGCCAGCAGACACACGATAGAAAGCCATAATCGTCTTTTACTAGAATCTATACTGGTCAAATTATTCCCTGCCATACTTGCCTCTTCTGATGGGATTGGACTTATCAAAAACACGTACTCGTGCTTGCAGGCAATATTCTTAATTTTTTACGCACTTGATTTACTAACCGAGAATAGTAGACAAGGTCACTCTTTCGTATCAATAAGAATTCACCCATCTTAACTTTCTTATCTCTTCGAAAACATATCATTAGGACAAAAGCTCTCAAGGAATAACTTATAACAGAGCTAATTGCAGCTCCAGGAATGCCCAATAGTGGAATGAGCATAAAATTTAGGAACAAATTCAAGCCTAACGTCAATGCAGAGACCTTACTAACCATCATCGGACGCGCAGTTCCTTTAAAATATGAACCAAGTATTCTAAAAATCCCATCCATAATTAATCCTGGCAAAAGTATAAGGAAAATAGGATACGAGGCGGTAAACTTTATCCCGTAAAGGACCCTAATCAGGCCATACCCAGCGGCCACAAGGAATAGCCCTGCTATGGCGCAGATAAAAAGTACATTTCTGCATACTCGTGGCACAAATCGTGCTGCTTCAGCTCGAGAAACACTGGAAATTTCCGGGAACAGAACAGTATTTACTGAATTGGAGATATACCACAGAAGTTGAGCCATAGTGACCCCTACGGAATAAATACCCACATGGGCGGGAGAAAGAAAGAAATTCAGGATAAAAAAGTCAAACCTGTATTCCAATTCCATTAAAACTACAGCAATATGGGTAGCCAGCCCGTAAGTAACCAGAGATTTCAACCCGTTCCAGGAGAAAGACATCTTTCTCTCGGAAAATATAAATAATACCCCTATAAGAATTAAAGTACTGCCCAGTGCAGCTAACACATAGGCGGTAACAGCTCCTTCCACTCCGGTCCCAAGGATTATGAGCGCAGTGAATACGCCACAGAAGAAAAGTCCCCTGGCGAGAAGGCTTAAACCATTATATAGACTGAATTTTTTTAGCCCTTTAAGCGCAGAGAACATCAAATAGTCTAATATGACTAGTGGCAAGAGAAGGATGGAAATTCTTAGTAAATCCAAGTTTATATTTCTTAAGAAAGTTTCGGAGAGATAAGGTAACAGCAAGAAATATGCTGCAAAAACAAAAATGGTGACTGCTGCCGCAAAGAAAAGGATAGTTCCCAGAATTCTACTTCTCGGTATTTTCTTCTGACCAATATGATAGATAAAAGCCTCACCAAGGCTTAGATTACTAAGCATAGCCAGTATGCCTGGCATTTGGATAGCCAAGACAAAGATCCCTTTTCCTTTTGGTCCCAAAACCCGAGCGGTTAGTATTCCGATAGCTAATTTCAACAAAACAAGGATGACTTTAGTGGCCAGTACCGCAGAAGTATTCTTTATAAAAGATAGTGGTTTGGATTCTTTTTGAGATAAGACTGTATTATTTTGAATCGTCTCTTTAACCATCTTTTAGAAAGCCCTTTTAAAAATTATTTTCTCAGTGCTTTCAAATGCTTCTTAAAATCGATATCGCAAAAGTCTTGCTACCTGAATGCTCCGTATATTGATTTTTGTATATCTATAATATAAATATAATATCGAAGCGTCTTTTGGTTAACTTTACGTTTTATTTCTTATCTTCTTGTCTAGTATGTTTTTCCTTATATCAAAAAATCATACCTAGTCGGCAACTCTGAGAAATTTCCGTTAAATCTATAAGTATTTACTTCGTGGTGGTTTATGTTTCCAGAGGAGAGCCATCAACATTGCTGCTACTAAAGCCCCAAAAACCCAGAAGTAAAAGGATGCATTCCAGCCACAATTATCTATGAGCCAACCTGAACCAACACCAGTCAATGCAGCGCCTATGTATCCGAAGCAATCAATAAATCCTGCGGCTGA